>WNGL01001548.1_pt1 | contig 90798 bp, 78 predicted proteins | sample 5400591 | NCBI WGS metagenome assembly WNGL01 (sample SAMN13153377, study PRJNA577476) | soil metagenome | isolation source: 80 cm soil or saprolite under Garry oak tree replicate 1 | place: USA:California | collected 2016-06-15 | reverse complement strand
GGTCGCGACAGGCGCTGTGGGTGAAAGGGGAGACGTCGGGCAACACGCAGCAGCTGCTGCGCGTGGACCTCGACTGCGACCGCGATGCGCTACGCTTCAGCGTGCGGCAACACGGCGCCGGGTTCTGTCACCTCGAGCGGCCGGCGTGCTGGCCGGCTGAGTTCGCCCTGGACGACCTCGAGCGCACCATAGTCACACGAGCGGCCTCCTCTGATCCCGACTCGCGTACCAGCAAGCTGCTGGGAGACCCGGCGCTGCTCGCGGCGAAGCTGCGCGAGGAAGCCGCCGAGCTGGCGAAGGCGGAAACTCCCGGCGAGGTGGTGCACGAGACGGCCGACCTGTTGTACATGGCGCTCGTCGCCCTGGTCGGCGGCGGCGGCTCGCTCGCGGAGGTGCGGGCCGAGCTGGCACGCCGTCACGCGGGGGTAACGCGGCGACCGATGACGGCGAAGGCGCCCGCGGACGCGCCATGAAGGCGACACCGCTGCTGCCCCGTCGCACGGTTGCCGAGCTGGCCCGTCGCGGTGCAGGCCTCGACGCCAAAACGCTCGCGGCCGCAGCGCGCATCGTCGAGGCCGTCCGGAAACGGGGCGAGGTCGCCTTGCGCAAGCACGCCGAGCGGTTCGGAGACATGTCGCCGGGCGGGCCGTTGTATCACAACCGCGCCGATCTGGCGCGGGCGCTGGCGGGCCTTTCCCCCGAGGAGCGCACTCGGCTCGAGCGCGTCGCGGCGCGGATCCGGGCGTTCGCGGTGGCGCAACGAGGCGCCCTCGGTCCGGTGCGCGTCCCGGTCCCGGGCGGGATCGCGGAGCACCGCATCGCCCCGATCGAGCGCGCGGGGTGCTACGCGCCGGGAGGGCGCTATCCGCTGCCCTCGTCGGTGCTGATGACGGTGGTGACGGCCCGTGTGGCGGGCGTGCGAAACGTGTGGGTGGCAAGCCCAAAGCCCCAAGCCGTAAGCCTCGCCGCCGCGGCAATCGCGGGCGCGGACGGGGTGCTCGCCGTCGGAGGGGCGCAGGCGATCGCGGCGCTCGCCTACGGTGCGGGTCCCATCGCGCCGCGCGACGTGATCGTCGGGCCCGGCAGCCGCTGGGTGGCCGCGGCGAAGCAGCTCGTCGCCGGAACCGTGGCGATCGACATGCTCGCAGGCCCCTCCGAGCTGATCGTGTTTGCGGACGAGAGCGCCGACCCCGCGACCGTGGCGGCGGACCTGCTCGCCCAGGCCGAGCACGACCCCGACGCCTTGCCGGTGCTCGTGACGGTCGATGCGACCCTGGTCGAGCGGGTGGAGCAAGAGCTCGCGTGTCGCCTGGGGGACCTGCCGACCGCGGACGTGGCGAGGGCGGCCCTGACGCACGGCGGCGCCATCGTCGTGTCGAGCGTGGCGGACGGCGTCGCGGCGTGCGACGCCATTGCCCCTGAGCACCTCCAGCTCGAGCTGCGGGACGCCGACGCGGTCGCGCCTCGTCTCGCCCACTACGGCGCGCTGTTCATAGGCGCGGGGAGCGCGGAGGTGCTGGGCGACTACGGGGCAGGCCCGAACCACGTGCTGCCCACCGGCGGCACGCCTCTCGGTGTACACGTTCCTGCGGGTGCGGACCTGGCTGCGCATCGTCGACAGCGGGGCGGCGCGGCCGCTCGTTGAGGACGCCGTCTGGCTGGGCCGGGCGGAGGGGCTCGAGGCGCACGCGCGCGCCGCGGAGCGGCGGCTGGGGGGTCAGATCCCTCGCCCTTGAGAAGGTGATCCGTCGCGCCCTAGAAGCAGGTCCTTCGCGCCTGCGGCGCTCAGGATGACATGCTTCGCTCGCTTTGTAGAAGAGGAGGGGAAACCACGCTTCCCTTGTCTTCTTCTTCCGTAGACAAGCGGCGCTGTCATCCTGAGCGAGCGCGCGGAACGCGCGCGAGCGAAGGATCTGCTTCGCGGTACCTTTGCCGTTGAAACAACCTCAGGAGGGGTACCATGGAAATAAGGTCTGCTACAGCCGGCCGTCGGCCCGCAGCCGCAAGGTGATGGGCGAGCTCGTCATCGAGTGGGAGAGCGCGCGGGTTCGCATCCCGCCCCCACCCCGAGGGTTGGACGGACAGCTAACTCGCTCGCCATTTCGCTTTCTTGAACGGCTCCGAGGCCCGGCCACCCCAAGCGTGCGCCGGGTTTTCGCTTTCGTACCTACCACCAACGGAGTCGGGATGCGATGCATGTGACGTCGAGCGCGCTCGTTCTGATCCTGATCACCCTCCTCGCCGCCACCGTCAACGGCGCGCTCGGTTACGGCTTCTCCTCGATCACCGTGCCGGTAGCCCTGCTGTTCTACACAAACCGGGTACTCAATCCGGCGCTGGTGTGGATCGAGGTGGTGCTCAACGCGTACGTCCTCTGGGTCAATCGGGCGAGCGTGCCGCGCGTGTGGCGCCGCGTTGGGCCGATCATGTTTGGGCTGGCACCGGGCGTGGTGCTGGGAACGGCCCTGGTACACCGAGTACAGCCGGGCTGGCTCAAGCTCGCTACGTTCGTCGTGCTGCTGCCGCTGATTCTGCTGCAGGCCGCGGGCGTTCGCAGGCCCATCAAAGCCGAGCGCCCCGTCGGCCTGGCGTTCGGCGGGGCGCTCGGCGTGCTGTATTCCGTCACCACCATCTCCGGTCCACCTCTGGCTCTCATGTTGAGCAACCAGGGGTTTACCAAGCAAGACTTCCGCGCCGGACTCGGGCTCGTGCGGCTTGCCGAATCGACGTTTACCGCGACGGCCTACTACTTCGCCGGGATGTTCGTGACCGAGAGCGTCGGCTTGTTTCCATACATTCTCCCGAGCCTGGTCGTGGGAATTCCCCTCGGGGTGCGGATCATTCGCCACGTGCGGCCCGAGACGTTCCGGCGCGTCTGCATGAGTTTCGACGTCTGGGTGGTTGGATACGGCATCTCGACACTGTTGCAACAGCTCGCCTTGGTCGAGGGCGCGCCGGCGTTTTCTGTACTCACCACGGTAGGCCTGGTGGACGCGTGGCTGCTGTACCGGTTCTTCGGGAACCGCAGGGTCGAGGCACTGGCGATGGCGACGCGTGCCGGTGCCTCGACCCTCGTTGTCAGTACAGGTACGCCACACCCAGAGCGACTGTGACCTGGTCCTTGTTGAGGTTGAACGTTGCCACGCCCCGCAGGGCCAAGCCGGCCGTCGGACTGAAGTCATATGTGACCCAGGCACCGAGCGCCCACCACTTCGCGTCCTGCGTCGGATCGGGCAGTGCGGCGTTGGCCTGTTCTTGACCGTAGTCACCCTGCACCCACACGTTCGTCTTGCCGACCTTCCGCCAGAGGACCGCGTTGACGCCGTACCGGTTGGCGGTGTTGTTGCTCGCCTCCTCGGGCCCCCAGTATCCGACTAGGCTGAGCGAGCTGAGCGCGTCGGGATAGATTCCGACGCGTCCCATCAGCGACTTCCGATTGTTGTTGTCCGACACCTGGTCCCACCCGTTGATAACGCGAAACTGCGCGTCGACGTGATCACTGAATTTTGTCTCCACGCTCACGCCGGTCCCCGTAAAGTTCTCCACGTAGATGAACTGGTTCGCCTCCGACCAATTGGGGTTGGCGATAGTCTCGATCACCTCGACGCCCATCAGGGTCACCATACGCCCCACTTTGAATTGAAGGCCATTCCCGCTCGAGGTCGGGACGTTCAGAGTGACGTACAGGTGCGGGATGTCGCCCTGTGGTCCGAGATTGAACGTCCCGCCGTCCGATTGGATGACCGTCGCGTCCTGGCCTATCAGCACCTCGGTGTGAAATCCCGCGCTGAACTTTGTTGCGTCGTAGGGCTTGTCCAACACGACCGCGAGGGCATTGAGCATGAAACGGTTCTGCAGCCGGTCGTAGAGCCGCCCGACGATGGTGGACCCACCGATGCTGTGGCCGGAATACGAGTACGACCCCTCGGCGAAGCCCGTGAGCTTGAACCCGGCCAGCGTGGTTTCCAGATGGTTGACCGGGGGCGCCGGTGGGTCGGGTTTTTTGGCCGCCGCCGTGTCCTTTGGCGTGGAGGATCCGCCCTGCGCGAACAAGACACCGGGGGCAACGAGCCAAACGGCAAGCAATACGGCTCTCATGTTGTGACCTCCTTCAGGGCCTTGCGCTGAACCGCATCCGCGGTTACCGCCGTGACGGCAGCGGTGTCCACTTCGCCCGTGCGGATCCGGATCACGCGCTCGAGCGGCTGGACGAAGATCTTCCCGTCGCCGACGTTACCGGTGCGGGCAGATGTCAGAATCGCCTTGATCGTGGGCTCCACGAACGGCTCCGACACGGCCATCTCGAGCCGGACTTTCTCACGGAATTCGAGCACCACAGTCCTGCCGCGATAGTGCTCCAGCATCTCGTGCTCGCCGCCGTGCCCGCTCACGCGATTGATCGTGATGCCGGTGACGCCGGCCCGGAACAGCGCGGCCTTCACTTGCGGCAGCCGCTCGGGGCGGACCACCGCGGTGATGAGTTTCATCTGGCTAGCTCCTCTGAAGTAGGGGCGCAGCATGCTGCGCCCCTACGGTTAGATCGCTTCCGGCTCCGGCTCGAGCTGCCCCGCCCCAAACGACACGGCGGCCGACTCGCTGAGAATCACCGCCGAAGAGACTTCCGGCGTGTCGGGGTAGGCCAACGCGCCCATCTCGGGCAGGTCGAGGCCGAGCTCTTCCACCTCGGCCGAGACACGGTGACCACCCACGACGAGGTCCGTGACCTTGTATGCGGCGTACGCCATCACACCGACGGCGACGAAGTTCGTCAGGCCGCCGACCAGCTGCGCCACGAACTGGCTCGCGTCACCATACAGCAACCCGCGCACAGCGCCCGGGACCCCGTTCCACCCGTCGCCGTACGTGCCGTCCGCCAAGAGCCCGAGCGAGAGAATGCCCCACAACCCGTTGACCCCGTGCACGGAGATCGCGCCCACGGGATCGTCGATCCGCAGCTTGGCGTCGATGAAGAACACGGAAACGCACACCAGCACACCGGCGATACCGCCGATGAGCACCGCCGAGGGCGCCGTGACGAACGCGCACGGCGCCGTGATGGCCACGAGCCCCGCCAGTGCGCCGTTTGCCATCATGGATGGATCCGGCTTGCCGTACTTGCTCCACATGTAGAGCATCGCCGTGACACTTCCCGCCGCCCCAGCCAGCATCGTGTTTGTGGCGATCACACCGATGCGAAGATCCGACCCCGCCAGCGTCGAGCCGGGGTTGAAGCCGAACCATCCGAAGCACAGGATGAACGTGCCGACCAGCGCCATGGGGATGTTGTGACCCGGGATCGCGTTCGGCGTCCCGTCGGCGTTGTACTTGCCACGCCGCGGGCCGAGCAGCCAGGCGCCGACCAGCGCGATCACGCCGCCCGTCATGTGCACCACCGATGAGCCCGCGAAATCGACGTGCCCATGGCCGAGGCCCAGGTTCGTCCCGAGCTGCGACAACCAGCCACCGCCCCAGGTCCAGTTGCCGAACAGGGGATAGATGACCGCGCCGACGAAGATGCTGAACACCGCGAACGCCGAGAACTTCCAGCGCTCGGCCATGGCGCCGGTCGGAATCGTCGCCGCCGTGTCCATGAACACCATCTGGAACAGGAAGTAGGTGAACACCGGCGCGGCGTACGCCACGCCCGACAGGAAGAAGCCGTTGTGACCGAACAACCCCCACGCCTTGCCGCCGAGCGTGAGCGCGAACTCCTGGTTCAGCTTGTCGAAGCCGCCCAGCGTCGCCAGCGGACCAACACCCCCCGCCTGGAGCGCGAACCCGATCGCCCAGTACGCCAGCATCCCGATGCCGTACACCATGAAGTTCATGGCGAACGTGTGGGCAGCGTTCTTGGCGCGCGTGAAGCCGGTCTCGACCATGGCGAACCCGGCCTGCATGAACATCACGAGGAACCCGGCCACCAGCGTCCACACGAAGTTGATGGCCACGGTGTTCGCCGCCGCGGCGGCGTTGGCGGCTTTCACCAGCGAATCGACCGGCAGCGCCGCCGGCGCCGTCGGGATGCCTTGCGCCGCCAGGACCAGCGGGCAGGCCACCGCCAGCGACAACCCAAGGCCGACCGAGCGCTTCATGCCCTCTCCCGTCATACGGTCTCCCAGTCAGGGGTGGAACGGTGCAGTGGTGTACGACGTTTCGCGCATAATATGCACGAATCATGCTACAGTGCGCTACTACCCATTGGTATAGATGTGCTATACTGTACTAAGGAATGTGCAAAATATGCACGTTTCTGTCGACACCTGTAGCAGTCGTGCCCCAGAGGAGGCCCGCCTTGCGCCGACCCGGCGGGCGCCTAAGTTTCGGCGTTCATCATGCCCACGCCCGCGTTCCTGAAGCGCCTCCCGTGTCGGGCTCCTTCTGCCGCCAAGCAGAAGAAGCCGGGCTCGGCGAGCGCGCGCGGGAGACGATCACTGTAGGGGGGCTCGAGCCCTCGGGCGTAAGAGACAGATCGGCCGCGACGCGCAACTCAGCCGTCGCGGCCGATCGTGCTTTTGGGAGACGTCATGCTACAGCCGCGGATCCTCAAGTTCGGAGGGACCTCGGTGGCCGACGCGGCCGCCGTGGAGCGCGTCACGGGCGTCGTCCGATCGCATGGCGGACCGCGGCCCGTGGTGGTCGTCTCCGCGCTCGCCGGCGCCACCGACGCCTTGCTCGCCGCGGCGGATGCGGCGGCGGACGGCGACCCGCGCGCGACCGCGCCCAGCCTCGACGCCCTGCTCGAACGGCATGCGCGCATCGCCAACCAGCTCGCGCGGCCGGAAGCAAGGAGGCTGCTGCTCGGGGAGCTGGCGGCGGCGCGGCGCGAGATCGCCCGGCTGCTCGACCGTGTCGAGCAGGAGCCGGACCGGCGAGCGGTATTGCGGGACGAGATTGCGTCGTACGGCGAGCGCCTCTCGGCGTCGCTCGTCGCGGCGGCGCTGACTGGGGCGGGCATGGCGGGGCGCTACGTCGACTCGCGCCACTGTCTCACCACCGATGCGACACATGGCCGCGCCAACCCGCTCCTGCCCGTCACGATCGAACGCACCCGCGCTGCGCTCACCCCGCTCCTCGAGGACGGCCTCGTCCCGGTGCTGGGCGGCTACATCGCCGCCACGGCCGACGGGATCACGACCACGCTCGGTCGCGGCGGGTCCGACTACTCCGCGGCCTTGGTGGGCGCGGCGCTCGACGCGCACGAGATCCAGATCTGGACGGACGTGAGCGGCGTGCTCACCGCCGACCCGCGCGTCGTGCCGGGCGCGCGCACCGTCTCCAGCTTATCGTACGCCGAGGCCGCGGAGCTCGCGTATTTCGGGGCCAAGGTGCTGCATCCCAAGACGATCCAGCCCGCGATGGAGCGTGACATCCCGGTCCGCATCTGCAACTCGCGCGCGCCCCGCGACGCGGGCACGGTCGTCACCGCCCAGGGAGAGGTGTCCCCCGGGGGAGTGAAGGCGATCGCGCACAAGTGTGGTGTGACGATCCTGCAGATCACATCGACCCGCATGCTCGGCGCCTATGGGTTCTTGCGCGCCCTGTTCGAGGTGTTCGATCGGCACCGGACGGCGGTGGACGTCGTGACCACGTCCGAGGTGAGCGTGTCGCTCACGGTCGAAGATACCGGATCGTTGGAGGCCATCCTTGCCGACCTGCGCGGGCTGGGTTCGGTGTCGCTCGAGCGGGACCGGGCCATCGTGTGCGTCGTGGGGGAAGGCCTGCGGGCGACGCCGGGGATCGCGGCCCGCGTGTTCGCCACCGTGCGCGACATCAACGTCTCGCTCATCTCCCAGGGCGCCTCCCGCGTCAACCTCACCTTCGTTGTGGAGGAGGCCCGGGTGGGTGAGGTGGTGTGCCGGCTGCACCAGGCGTTCTTCGAGCCGGCGCGGGGCGTCGCATGAAGTTGGCGCTGCTCGGTCACGGCCAGATGGCCCGCGTGGTCGAGGCCCAGGCGCGCGCGGCCGGGCACGACCTGGGCGCGGTGATCACCTCCCGCAATGCGGCCGACGCCGTCCGTCTCCTCCCCGGGCACACGGTGGCCATCGACTTTTCGGTGCCCGCCGCCGTGAAAGAGCACGTGACGGCCGCGGTCACGGCGGGCGTGCCCCTGGTGCAGGGCACGACCGGCTGGCAGCGCGACGAGCACGACGTGCGCCGGATCGTGGAGCAGGGCGGCGGCGCGCTGATCTACGGTGCGAATTTCTCGATCGGGGTCAACCTCTTCTACCGTCTCGTCGCGCACGCCGGGCAGTTGTTCCGCGGCGTCGCGGGATACGATCCATTCATCGAGGAGGCTCACCACGCCGGCAAGCGCGACGCCCCCTCAGGTACGGCCCTCGCGCTCCAGGCGATGCTCTCGCGCGAGCTCGGGGGCCGGAGCGTACCGGTCACGAGCACGCGGGCGGGTCACATTCCCGGTATCCACCGCGTGGGGCTGGACTCGGCGGCCGACCAGGTGCTGTTGATACACACGGCCCGCTCCCGGGCCGGGTTCGCCGCGGGCGCGCTGCTCGGCGCGCGCTGGATCGCCGGACGGCGGGGCATGTACGCCTTTGCCGACGTGCTCGACGACCTCCTCGCGCTGGCGCGGGAGACCGAAAGGAAGGCTCCATGACGCAGTACATACCCTGGCTGCGAGGCTGCGGGACCGCCCTCGTCACCCCCTTTACGGGAACCGGCGCGGTCGATGAGAAGCGATTCCGTGCACTGGTCGAGCGCCAGATCGCCGGGGGCGTGCGGCTGTTGGTCCCCTGCGGCACCACCGGAGAGGCCGCGACCCTCACGCCAGCCGAGCACGAGCGGCTCATCGCGTGGACGGTCGAGACGGCGCGCGGCCGCGCCAAGGTGCTCGCCGGGGCGGGGAGCAACGCCACGGCCGCGACCATCGACCGCGCCCGCGCCGCCCGCGCCGCCGGTGCCGACGCGCTGCTCCTCGTGGCACCCTACTACAACAAGCCCACTCAGCCGGGGCTCGCCGCCCATTTCCGGGCCGTGGCGCAAGCCGTGGGCGAGAGTCCGGTGGTGCTGTACAACGTGCCCGGCCGGACGGCGTCCAACCTCGCCGCCGCGACGACGCTCGCCCTGGCGCGCGAGGTCGACAACATCGTGGGCGTGAAGGAGGCATCGGGTGACCTGGCGCAGATCATGGCGATCCTGCGCGACCGGCCGGCGGGCTTCCGCGTGCTGTCGGGCGATGACGCCATGACCCTGCCCCTCATCGCCCTCGGCGCCGACGGCATCGTATCCGTGGTATCGAACGAGACACCCGACCTGATGAGCAACCTGGCCGAGAGCGCCTTGCGGGGCGAGTGGGAAACGGCGCGCGAGCTGCACTACCGGCTCCTGCCGCTCATGGAGGCGAACTTCCTCGAATCGAACCCCGGCCCCGTCAAGGCCGCGCTGGCGGCGATGGGCCTGCTGGAAGAGCACGTCCGCCTGCCGCTCGTCCCGGTCCAGGAGCAGACCCGCGCCCGCATGCGGGCGGTGCTGGGAGCGCTTGGCATCTTGCCGGGCGCCGCACATGTCGCTGCGTGAGCGGGTCGAGGCGCTCGCCGCCGAACGGCGCGACCGCTACCACGAGGCCGACCGCGCCCTGTTCGCGGAATTCCGCGCCGCGCTCGCCCGGGGTGAGATCCGCGCGGCCGAGCGCCGCTCCGACGGCGCCTGGTGCGTCAACGCCTGGGTCAAGCGGGGAATCCTGCTCGGCTTCCGCATGGGTGCGCTGGTCGACATGTCGGCCCACGCCAGCCTGCGGTTCTTCGACAAGGACACGTATCCCGTGCGCCCCACCACGCTCGCAGAGGGCGTGCGCATCGTGCCGGGGGGATCGAGCATCCGCGATGGGGCCTACGTCGCGCCGGGGGTGATCTGCATGCCGCCGATGTACGTCAACGTCGGCGCCTACGTCGACGCCGGCACGATGATCGACAGCCACGCGCTGGTCGGCTCATGCGCGCAAATCGGCAGGCGAGTGCACCTCTCCGCCGCCGCCCAGATCGGCGGTGTGCTCGAGCCGGTGGGGGCGTTGCCCGTGATCGTCGAAGACGACGTGCTGGTCGGCGGTGGCTGCGGGATCTACGAGGGCACGATCGTGCGCGAGGGCGCCGTGCTCGCGCCCGGGACGACGCTCACGGGCTCCACGCCCGTCCACGACCTGGTGCGGGACGCGGTGTACCGGCGTGACGACGACCGGCCGCTTGAGATCCCCGCGGGCGCCGTGGTGGTGCCGGGAGCCCGCGCCGCGCCTGGCGCCGCCGCCGCGCGGTGGGGCATCTCCCTGTACGCGCCGGTGGTCGTGAAGTACCGCGACGCGAAGACCGACGCGGCAACCGCGCTCGAGGACTATCTGCGATGAAACGCCAACGCGTGGCGGTCCTGGGACTGGGGAAGATCGGCAGCATCCTGCTCGACGGCTTGCTGAAAGCCGGCCTCCCGCCCGAGAACGCGGTCGCGACCGTGCGGCACGCCGAGCGCGCGCAGGCACTCGCCGCCAAACGACCCGTGCCGGTGGGAACGGACAACCGCGCTGCGGTGCGCCGGGCCGACGTGATCCTCATCGCCGTGAAGCCGCAGAACGTGCGCGATTTGTTGGCCGAAATCCGTCCGGACGTCACTCCGGCGCAGGTCGTGATCTCCGCTGCCGCCTCGGTGCCCACGGGCTTCATCGAGGACGCGCTGGGCGCACCCATCCCCGTGGTGCGGGCGATGCCGAACACGCCTTGCCAGGTTGGGGCCGGCATGACCGGCATCTGCCGGGGGAAGCACGCCGGCGAGGCGCACCTCGAGGTCGCGCGCCACATGTTCGACACGGTCGGCCGCACGGTGGTGGTGGCGAGAAGCACATGGACGCCGTGACGGGCCTCTCCGCGAGCGGCCCGGCGTTCGTGTACATCATTCTCGAGTCGCTGGCCGAGGCGGGCGTGAAGGTCGGACTCCCGCGGGACGTGGCGACCACGCTCGCGGCCCAGACCCTGCTCGGCGCGGCCAAGGTCGCGCTCGACACCGGCGATCACCCGGCGCTGCTCAAAGACGCCGTGACCACGCCGGCGGGCTGCACCATCGACGGCATCCTGGAGCTGGAGGAGGGCAAGCTGCGGGTGACGTTGATCAAAGCCGTGGTCAAGGCCACGCAGCGCGCCAAGGAGCTGATGTTCGAGCAGTAGCGGCTACTGGTAGTCCTGGAACGGCTCCGTCATGAGCCGCGCTCCCGTCGGCTTGTGGCGGAATACGTGGGTGAGGCGAACCGCGTCGCCCACGCGCTCCACCCGCGTCTCGAGCAGCTCCAGGTCCGCTGCGTCTCCCAGGCCCAGGTGATTGAGACGCTCCGCTTCCCCCTTGCAGACGTCGCCGGGCGTGGGTTTGGGATTGGGGTACGCATCCTCGTGGTGGCGGCGCAGCGCGTCCCAATGCTCGTCGCCGGCGCGCTCGACCGAGTCACGGATGTCGTCGCGCGTGAGCGGCATCGGCTCCCCCTCCCTACCTCACGATCAGGGCCGGGATGTCCAGCTCGCGCACGGCCCGGTTGAACGCCGGCACGTCATTGTCGAGCATCGCGCGCAGGCGGTCGAGATAGCCCTGTAGCTCACCCGACAGGAGATCGAAGACCTGGTACGATGGCGCCGTAGGCGCGGCGTCGGCGCTTCCGACCGCGCCGCCGAGGGCGGCGAGCTTGTTGTTGACGCGGATCGGGAAGTTGAGCGGGTCCTCGGGCGCCTTGTTGCGCACCTGGTAGATCGCCTCCTGCACCGCGCCCAGCTTGGCCTTGAGCGAGTCCGCCTGGCGCGCGAGGGCGGCCGCCTTGCCGTCGGGCTGTTCCCGTGCGCGCTTCCCCACCGCATCGAGCTGATCCCGGAGGTCGCCGATCTTCTGGACGGCGTCGTTCGCCGCGCTCACGCGGTCACGGATGCGCATGAGCAGGTCGAACTGCTTCTGCAGGTCCTCGGACGTCGTCTTGACTCGCGGGTCTTTCGTCACGGTGAACGGTTTCGTCTCGGACCAGCCGCCGATGGTCAGTCGCGCCTTGTAGGCGCCCGGTACCGCGACCGGCCCGCGCGTGCCGCCGGCCCAGAACACCAGGCCCTTGAAGCGATGCGCGTCGGCGTAGCGCAGGTCCCACACGAAGCGGTTCAGCCCCGACTCGATCTTGAGCGAGTCTCGCTCGTCCTTTGGTCGGGTCGAGAAACGTCGTGCCACCGAGTCCCGCGCGTCCAGGATCTCGAGCGTCACTGCGGTATCGGGTTTGTCCTTCACGTAGAAGTAGATCATCGCCCCGTTGGGCGGGTTGCTGCCGACACCGCTGAGCGCTCGTTCCGGCACAAAACCGGGTCCACGAAACCGGACGGCGTCGCGCGGCATGAACAGATGGCGGTCGGTGCGGGCGAGCTCGTCGGACAGCTGCTCAAGCGGTGTGATGTCGTCCAGGATCCAGAAGGCGCGCCCGTGAGTGGCCGCCGCGAGGTCGTGATCCTTGAGCACGACATCGTGGACGGGGACCACCGGCAGATTCAATTGCAGGGGCTGCCAGTCCGCGCCGTCGTCGAACGAGACGTAGACGCCGAACTCCGTGCCGGCGAACAGCAGGCCGCGGCGCGCCGGGTCCTCCCGCACCACGCGCACGAAGTGGTCGGCGGGAATTCCGGTGACGATCTTCTTCCAGCTCTTGCCGTAATCGCTCGTCTTGTACGCGTAGGGCCGGAAGTCGTCGAGCTTGTACCGCGTGGCGGCGACGTAGGCGCTCGCCGCATCGTGGGGCGACGCCTCCACCATGCTCACCAGCGCGCCATCGGGAAGATCCCGGGGCGTCACGCTCTGCCACGTCTTGCCGCCGTCCCGCGTCACCTGCACGAGACCGTCGTCGGTCCCGACCCAGATGACCTGGGAGTCCCTGGGGCTCGGCGCGACGGTGAAAATGGTGTTGTAGTACTCGATGCTGGTGTTGTCCTTGGTGATCGGCCCGCCCGAGGGTCCCTGCTTCGACGTCTCGTTGCGCGTCAGGTCGGGACTGATCACCTGCCAGCTCAGCCCCTCGTCCACCGACTTGAACAGGACCTGCGCGCCGATGAACAGGTCCGCGGGGTTGAGCGGCGACAGCACGATGGGGAACGTCCATTGGAAGCGGTACTTGATGTCGCGCGCCCCCCAACCCATCGGGTTGTCGGGCCAGGCGTTCACCGCGCGCGCCTGGCTGGTGCGCCGATCGAAGCGGGTGATGTAGCCACCATAGCTCCCCGCGAACACGATGTCGGGATCGTCCTGACGTGCCGCGATCCACCCGCTCTCCCCTCCCCCCACGTCGTACCAATCCTTGTCGGTGATTCCCACCCCGTCGGTGCGACTCGCGATACAGACGGTGCTGTTGTCCTGCTGCGCCCCGCACAGACGGTACGGGAAATGGTTGGTGGCGATGACATGATAGAACTGTGCGGTGGACTGGTTGTCCTGGCTGGTCCAGGTCGTACCGCCGTTGACGCTCACGGTTGCGCCGCCGTCGTTGCCGTTGATCATGCGCTGGGCGTTGCGCGGATCGATCCAGAGCGCGTGGTGGTCGCCGTGCGGCGCGCGCAGGTTGGTGAATGTCTTGCCGCCATCCACCGACTTGAGGAGCGTCACGTTGAGGACGTAGACGCCGTCCACGCTCCCGGGATCGGCGCACACGTGCGTGAAGTACCAGGCGCGCTGGCGGATCTCGTTGTCGCCGCTCGTTCGGGTCCACGTCGCGCCGGCGTCGTCCGATCGAAACAAGCCCCCGGAGTCCGCCTCGACCAGTGCCCAGACCCGATCGTGGCTCAGCGGCGAGACCGCGAGCCCGATTTTCCCGATGATCCCCTGCGGCAACCCGCGGTTCCGCGTCATGTCGCGCCACGTGTCCCCGCCATCGGTCGACTTCCAGATGCCGCTCCCCGCGCCACCCGAAACGAGCTCCCAAGGCCGGCGGACGGCCTGCCACAACCCGGCGTACAGGACGCGTGGATTGGTGGGATCCATCGCGAGCTCGATCGCCCCGGTACTGTCGTTCTTGAAGAGCACTTTGTCCCACGTCCGACCGCCGTCCTTGGAGCGGAAGACGCCCCGTGTGGCATTGGGCGCGAACGCATGCCCCAGGACAGCGACGTACACGAGGTCGGAGTTCTCGGGATGCACGGCGATGTGGGCGATCTGGCCCGCGTCCGCGAGCCCGATCTTCGCCCAGGTCTTTCCGGCGTCGGTCGAGCGATACATTCCGTCGCCGGGCGACAGGTTGCCGCGGATCGGCGATTCCCCGGTACCGACGTAGACGACGTTCGGGTCCGACGGAGCAACCGCGATCGCGCCGATCGATCCAGCGGTCAGGTATTTGTCCGACGCCGGCTGCCAGATGAGACCACCGTCGACGGTCTTCCACACGCCGCCCCCCGTCGCCCCCAGGTAGTAGACCAGCGGCTGCTCCACCACGCCGGCGACCGCGGTGACACGCCCTCCCCGGAACGGACCGACCGGCCGCCAGGCGAGCGCGCGAAACAGACTGGTGTCGTAGCGGGCGGGCGTCTGGGCCCGCAGCGACACGGGGACCATCAGGGCGAGGAACGCCACACGGGCGAGTCGGGGCATGGGCCGGGAAACTACCGCTCCTCAGCGCGCCGGCAACTCGACGTGGAGATGGTCCGCGGTGCCCACGTGTCGCAGCGTGTCGAACCCCATGCTCCAGAAGTACGCCTGCACCAGCCGGTTCCTCACGAAGCCGCGGCCCGCGGTGCGGAGATCGATGGCGTGGACGTAGCCGTCCGGCTGGAGGTAGTGCAACGAGCCGTCGTTCGGACGAAGCCTCATCGCCTGATAGTCCGCCGGTCGGCGGGCGAGATCCGTCACCATCAGATCGCGGTCGACGAGAATGACGGTCGACAGCGCCACGCGGAGCAGCGGGTGCAGCGACGCATAATAGGCCCGCACCTGAGGCGACTTGGCGTTGCCGGCCGAAAGGTAGACCAGCGCATACGCGCTGTACGCGGCCACGAGCGGCAGCGCCACGCGGCGCACCACGAGCGCGAGCCGGACGCGGCCCGTGAAGCGATGCCACGCCCAAGCCGCGTACGCCGTGACGACGACGGTGGTGCAGGCCACGCCACCGGCGAGCGCGAGGGCCGTGGGAAACCCTCCGCGCTCGTACAGTACCACCGCCACTTTCACGAGGGCGAGGAACGGCAACGACGCGACCAGCAAGGCCCATGCGGTAAGGCGGGTCGCGCGGAGGAGCCACGCCCTCCATGGTCTCACACCTCGCGCGGCGTCGGCCGCCGCGGGCTCGCCGGCGAACCGCTCCCACTGGGTTAGCGCGCTCGAGTCGAGTCGCTGGCGTGTCACGCGCGACCTTACGGGATGCCCGGCCCGTGGGTTCCGCGCACGATACCGAAGTCCACCGGCATCGTCACCACCTTCCCGACGGCCTTGCGACCCACCCGGGCCGGCGCGAAGCGGCAGCCGACAGCCATGGTGATCGCCGCCTGAGCGAGCCCCGGGTGAGGAGTCTCCCGTACAACGATGCGATCCCGCGGCACGCGCCCCAGGGTATCCACGACCACCTCGAGCACCACATGCCCGCCGATGGCACGCCGCTTCAGCGAGTCGGGATACTGGGTCGCGGGGCAGGACAGCAGCTGCGGCGCGTGATACTCGAGCCGCCGCGGCGGGATGGGGTCGAGCGGCTTCACGACGGTGATTTGCGCGGCGAGCTGGACGGTAGCGGACGCCAGGGCAAGCGTCAGGAGAACGGGTGTGTGCATGCCGGTCTCCCTCATGCGTCTCTCATGGCACCCCTGCTCCCCCGAGGCACACCATGCGGACTCTGCTTCCTGCACTCGTCGCCATCGCCGCCCTGGCCGCGTGCCGCGACGCGGCGCGCCGTGAGTCCAGGGAGTACTCGAGCGGCCAGGCCGTCGCCGACCGCGTGGGGACGGCGTGGGCCGTGCCGGCTGCACGCCCCGCGGCGGCGCCCGCGCTCATGCGCGCCCGAGAGCGGGCAGTGGCCGCGCCGGGCGATGCCGTGTTGTTCCCGCGCTCGAGCGTCGCGGCGAGCATGGTGATTCGCACCGGCCAGGCGAGCATCGAGGTGGACTCGCTCGAGCGTGCGGTCTCCCAGGTGCGCCTGCTCGCCGGCCGCATCGGCGGATACGTCGCCAACACGACGATGCAGACCGGCCGGGGGCAGCTGCGGTCGGCGAGCCTGGAGGTGAAGGTTCCCGCGGAGCGCTTCGACGAAGGGCTCGCGGGGCTCGCCCCCATCGGCAAGCTCGAATCCGTGAACGTGAACGCCGAGGACGTCGGCGAGGAGTTCACCGATGTGACCGCGCGCATGGGAAACGCCCACCGGCTCGAGTCGCGTCTGATCGACCTGCTCGCCACTCGAACCGGCAAGCTGAAGGACGTGCTCGACGTGGAGCAGGAGCTGGCGCGGGTGCGCGAGGAGATCGACCGCTACGAAGGGCGGCTGCGCTACCTGCGGGCCCACGCCGTGCTCAGCACGTTCACGATCTACGTCCACGAGCCCCTCCCGATCGTCGGCCACGCCGGATCGAGCGTGATGGGGGAGGCGTTCGCGCAAGCGTGGCGCAACTTCGTCGATCTCGTCGCGCTGTGCGTCCGTTCCCTGGGCATCGTGCTGCCGGTCGGCCTGGTGGCCGCCGCGGCCTGGCTGGCGGTGAAGCGCCGGCGCAAGCTGCGCGTGCCGGCCTAGCGCGACACGACCTTGACCTCCTTCACTTCGATCGCAGCGCCCGCCACGAGAATCGGTGCGCGCCGGTCCTCCGCGGTCTTGTTGAAGCCGGCGACGTCCGTGCGAAGCAGGTCGTTGAATTTCGCGATGTAGCCGTCGAGCGCCGCGCGTAACTCCTTGAAGCGCGCCGTCACCACTTCCGTCGGCGGCAGCGCGTACGCGAACGCGAGGCCAAAGCCGAGGGATTGAAGCCGGTCATGGAACCGGTTCAGGTAGTGGATGTCGTCCTGCCCCGCCTCGCGCTGCACGTCGGAGTTGTACAGGCTGTCCTTGAGCTCTTTGAGCTTGCGGCCCAGCTCGCGCCCCTGGCGCGTCACGGGACCCGCCATGGTGCTGTCGCTCCCGGCGTTGTCGCGCAGCGCCTGCTGGGTGTTCTTGAGCTGGGTCTCGAGGCTCACAATGCGATTGAGCATCTCGTTCAGGGCGGACAGGGCGTTGCGCCATTCGAGCCCGGCATGCAGCTGGGCCGTGAACCGGGCGGGATCGCCGCCCAGAACGGGGTCCGGCTCCACCGAGACCGTCTTCGTCTCAGTGCGGCCGCCCGCCGTGAGCGCGATCGTGTAGGTGCCGGGAATGGCGCGCGGCCCGGTCACCTGTCGGAACGGATTCTCTTCGTCTTCGGCCGCGGGTGGCCGCTCGAAGTTGAGGCGCGTCGGCCCGCCGTAGCGGAGGTTCCAGACATAGCGGTTCACGCCCTGCTTGCCCGGCCCGCTCGAGTCGACGATCACCGTGTCGCCGTGGCTGTCGGTGACGGTCGCGGTCACCCGCCCGCGCCGCGACCTCCCGCGGCTGCCTCCCTCGGCCTCACCTTCGCCTCGTTGGCCCGATGGTGCAGCGCTGGCGGTGTCGAGCGCGGTCTTCAAGTAGTAGTCGACCACGGCTCCCGCGGGCGCGTTCGGCGTGGTGAAGCGGGTCGGCGCGACGCCCGAGCGGCGCGGCCGCACGCGGATCTGTGCCGGCTGCGTGCTGAACACGTGGAAGTCGGAGGCGAGCACCTCGGGCGTCAGCTCCTCGAGGGCGGTGATGTTGTCGAGCACGAACAGGCCCCGGCCGTGGGTCGCGATCACCAAATCGTGCTGGCGCTTGATGAATTGCACGTCGTAGACCGGCACAGTGGGGAAATCGGCCTCGAGCAGCTTCCAGCTGGCGCCGCCATCGCGCGAGTACCACAGGGCCGCATCCGTGCCGAGGACGAGGAACCCGCGCAGGTTGGGATTTTCTCGCACTACGCGCGCCGGCACGTCAGCCGGCAGGCCCTTCCCGATGTCGCTCCAGGTCTTGCCGTAGTCGGCGGTCTTGAAGACATAGGGCCGGCGGTCGTCCAGCTCGTGGCGGTCGATGGTGAGGTACGCCGTGCCCGCATCGAACGGGGAGATGCCGATCTGGTAGACGCGTCCTTCGTCCTTCGCGAGTCCCGGGAAATGGCCTGCGACGTTCGTCCACGTCTTGCCGGCGTCGCGCGTCACATGCACCAGGCCGTCGTCGCTCCCGGTCCAGATCACGTTGGATTCGGTGGGCGCCAGGTTGACCGTGAGCAGGGTGCCGTACGTCTCGGCCCCCGAAATGTCGTACTCGATCGGGCCGCCGCTCGTCACCTGCTTCGCCTTGTCGTTGCGTGTCAGGTCCGGGCTGGTCACGCTCCAATGCTCCCCGCCGTCGCTGCTCTTGAAGAGCACGTTGCCGCCCAGGTACACCGTATTCGCGTCGCGCGGCGACACGGCGATGGGCGTCGTCCAGTTGAACCGATACGTCAGATTCGCCGGCTTCATCTCGTTGACGCTCGAGAGATAGGGCCGGATGGAGCGGGTCTGCCCTGTCTTGAGATCGAGTCGCGTGATGTTGCCGTTCTGCGAATCCACGTACAGGATCGACGAGTCGCTCGGCGCAGGGACGGCGTACTCTCCGTCGCCGCCGGTCACGGTGAACCATTCTGAGCCGTTCAAACCTCCCGAACCTCCCCCACCTCCGCCACCTCCCACGCTAGTGGACGGCCCGCACCAGGCGTTGTTGTCCTGGAGACCACCGCACAACATGTACGGCGTGTTGTTGTCGGCCGCCACCATGTAGAACTGCTCGATCGGCAGGTTGTTGAGGTAGCGCCACGACTTGGCGCCGTTCTCCGTCACGTACGCCCCGCCGTCGTTCCCCTGGATCATGCGGTCGGGATTCTGTAGGTCGATCCACAACGCATGATGGTCCACGTGCACACCGCGATCGATCGGCGTGGTGGTCTTGCCGCCGTCGTCCGAGCGCAGCAACAAGTACGAAGAAAAGAACACTTTACGGTCGTCCTGCGGCGACACGTGTATGAGCGAGAAGTAGAACGGCCGGGCGGAGAGGGCGTGATTGTCGGATACCTTGGTCCAATGATCGCCCTGGTCCTTCGAGTCCCACAGCATGCCCTGCTTGGTTTCGATCAGCGCGTACACGTGGCTCGGGTTGGTGGGCCCGACGGCGAGCGCGATGCGGCCGACCAGGCCCGTCGGCAGACCCTCCTTGAGCCGGCTCCACGTGAGGCCGCCGTCGGTCGAGCGATAGATGCCGCTGCCGCTGCCGCCGGACACGAGCTCCCACGGATAGCGCACGAATTGCCACATTCCCGCGAACCAGACCCGCGGGTTCCCGGGCACCATCACCAAGTCGGCCACGCCCGTAGTGTCGTTCACGAACAGCACCTTCTGCCACGTCTTGCCGCCGTCGGCGGTGCGGAACACGCCGCGCTCGGCGTTCGGAGCCCACACGTGGCCGAGCGCGCCCACCAGGACGACGTTCGGGTCGAGCGGATCGATCACGATGCGGGTGATCTGCCCGACGTCGCCCAAACCCATGAACTGCCAGCTGCGCCCCGCGTCCGGGGACATGAATACGCCGCGTCCGTCCACGACGTCGTTGCGCGGATTGCCTTCGCCTGTCCCCACCCACACGACGTTGGGGTTCGAGGGCGCGATGGCCACGGCGCCGATCGACGCCGTCGGCTGGTCCTTAAACACGGCCTCCCAGGAATCGCCACCGTCGGTCGTCTTCCACACGCCGCCCGCGGCCGCCCCGACGTAGTAGACGTTCCGGTCGCCGGGCACGCCCGCGACGGCCGCGACGCGGCCGCCGCCCACCGAGGGCCCGAGATTGCGAAACTTCAGGTTGTTGAGCGAATCGGCGGCGTGCGCCACCGGCGCGGGAGGCGGCTCCGCCTGGCGCGCACGATTCGCTTTCCGACTCTGCGGGGCGGCGACGACGACGACGAGGACCGACATGAGCGCGGCCGAGACACTGCCTTGACGGAGAGCCGTGCGATGCATCTGACAAGCTCCTTCGGTGGGGTACGGAGGGATACGAAGACGCGAAGACGGACGTTGGCCCACGAGCCGCGTCAACTGTGTATGATGTTCCCCGTATGAGAACTCTTATCCTGCTCCTCGGGATGGCCGTCGCCAGTGTAGCGCTGACGCCACAACTGGGGGCCCAAAATCCACGCCTTCTGAGAGATCTGAAGGATCCCGACCGGTCGCGCCAGACCGCCATCGTCACCGCCGCCGCCCGGCTCGCGCCGGCCGTGGTGAGCGTGAACGTGCTGCGGCGCGAGCGGCGCCTGGCGCAGGACCCGTTCGATCTGTTCTTCATGCCGCGCGGCGCGGACCAGGTGGTCGAGGGTTACGGGTCCGGGTTCATCATCTCGCCGGATGGTGTCGTGATCACCAATCAACACGTCACGCAGGGCGCCGAGCAGATCGTCGTCACGATGCGTGACGGGCGGGACTTTGCGGCGCAGCTGCTGGGCGAGGACCCGCAAACCGACATCGCCGTGCTCAAGGTCGACGGTGTGGGGCTGCCGACGGCGCCGCTCGGCAAGAGCACCGACCTGCTGATCGGCGAATGGGTGGTCGCGGTCGGCAACCCCTTCGCCTACCTGCTGGGCAACACTGAGCCCACGGTCACGGCCGGTGTGGTGAGCGCGGTGGGCCGCAACTTGCTGCCCTCCGAAGGGCAGTCGGGGATCTACGTCGGCATGATCCAGACCGACGCCGCGATCAACCCGGGCAACTCAGGCGGCCCGCTCGCCAACGCGCTGGGCGAAGTGGTGGGCGTGAACAGCTCGATCTTCACGAGCTCGGGCGGCTCGGTCGGCATCGGCTTCGCGATCCCGATCGAGCGCGCCCTGCGCGTGGCCGACGAGTTGCGGCGCTTCGGCAAAGTGCGCCGCGCCTGGGTCGGGCTCGAGGTCGCCGGTGCGGAGGACCTGCGGGGCTGGAAGCGCGCCGGGGGCCTGCGCGTGAGCCAGGTGGCGCCGGGTGGCCCCGCCGTGCGGGCCGGGGTCGCGGCGGGCGACGTGCTGGTGAGCGCCCGCGGCCGGCGGCTGCGCACCTTCCTCGATTGGGAGGCCGTGCTGCTCGACATCGGGCCGGGCGACACGCTGATCGTGAGCTACCGGCACGAGGGCGAGAGCCGCCCGGCCCGGCTGGCGGTGACGGATCTCCCCACCACGCTCGCCGAGAAGGTGGCCGTGCTCGGGGGCATGAAGGTCGTGACGGTGACGGCGGCCGTGCGTGCCGAGCGCGGCATTCAGAGCGACCACGGCGCGCTGATCTACGACATCCCCGACGAGATGCAGCAGGCGACCGGACTCAGCTCCGGGGACGTCGTCTTGCAAATCAACCGGGTGCGCGTGGCGAGCGCCGAAGACCTGCGCCGGGCGTTCACCGCCGCCGCGGGGGCGGGCGCCGCCACGGTGTGGTTCGAGCGAGGCGGGCGGCTCAACCGGACGGCGTTCTATGTGAGGTAAGGTGGCGGTCGGTCTGGCGGTCGGGCGGACGGCGGGCGATAGTGGAGCGGGCGATCACATTCGGAGAACACTATGGCCGATACCATCCGCAGAGTCAGCTACTACTATACCACCATCCCCGACAAGCCCGGCGAAGGCAAGCGTCTGCTCGACGTGCTGCGGAGCGCGGGGGTCAATCTGCTCGCGCTGCATGCGTTCCCCAGCGCCCGCAAGGCGCAAGTGGACTTCGTGCCGTCGGACGCGGCCGTCTTCGAAGCGGCGGCGAAGGGAGCGAAGCTCAAGCTGTCGAAACCGAAGACGGCGTTCCTGGTGGATGGCGACGACCGCGTGGGCGCCCTGGCCGGCGTACTCGGCCGCCTCGCGTCGGCGAAGATCAACGTGACGGCGGTGACCGGGGTGTGCGCCGGCATGGGACGCTATGGCGCGATCCTCTGGGTCAAGGCGCGCGACGTGAACAAGGGCGCCGCCGCATTGGGGGCCATGTAGTCAGCGCGGCTGGGCCCCACCGCGCCCCAGCGCGTCGGGGCCGAATTTCCCGCGCACTTCGTCGATCACCCGGGAGATCGTGCGGTCTCGCTCGGTTTCGAGCCCTGGCGATTCTCGCTCCAGCAGGGAGAGCTGCCCCTCCGCATCCGCCACGCCGAGCTGCGACAGGGCCACGCCCAGCAGCCGGGCGGGCACGCGCCGCGCCTCCCGCAGCCGGGCGAGGAGCTGGCGCGCGACGGCGTACACGGCCCGGTCGGACCGCACCGGGTCGGGCAGCGTGCGGCTCGCCTGGCGGGTGATGAAATCCGCGTCGCGCAGCTTCACGGTGACCGTGCGGGCCGCGAGACCGCCGTCCCGGAGGTCGGCGCTCGCCCGATCGGCCAGGGCGAGCAGCCTGGCGGCGAGCGCCTGGTCATCGTCCAGGTCGGTCGGGAACGTCTCGTCGCGGCTGACCGACTTGGCCTCGCGATCCGGCTCGACCGGCGCGGCGTCGGTGCCGCGGACCCGCTCGTACAGCCACGTGCCCTCGCGCTCGCCCAGCCAGCGGACCAGGGTCTCCCGATCATGCCCGACGACGTCGCGGACCGTGCGCAGGCCCAAGCGCGCGAGACGCTCCTGGAACTTGGGTCCGATGGACGGCAGGTCGGCGAGTGCGAACCGCAGCATGAACTCCGCCTCCGTGCCCGGCGCGACCACGTGCACGCCATCGGAGGGCAAGCCCGGGCGCGGCTTCGCGACGCCCGCGGCGAGCTTGGCGACGAGCTTCGAGCTCGCGCCGCCGATCGAGAGGGACAGCGTGGTCTCCGCGAGCACCGCCTCGCGGATGCGGCGCGCCGTGGCGGCGAGGGCCTCGCCGCGATACAGCCGCTCCGTGCCGGAGAGGTCCAGGTAGAACTCGTCACTCGAGGCCTGCTCGACGGCGGGCGTGAAGCGCCGCAGCACCGCCCCGATCTCACGGCCCTTGTCGGCGCAGGCGTCCCAGGGCACCGGCACGACTGTCGCGCCGGGACACAGCCGCACCGCGCGCGCCATCGGCATTGCGGAATGGACGCCGTAGGCCCGCGCTTCGTACGACGCCGAGGTGACCACGCCCCGGCGGTCCGGCGCGCCGCCGACGATCAGGAGACGCGCCTTGCCCGCGCCGTCCGGATCGACGAGGCGCGCCACCGCGACGTAAAACGCGTCCGCATCGGCCAACAGGATCCGACGGCCGCCGGTCATCGTGGTGGAGGCGTGCTCCGCGTCCGCAGGATCTGCTCTACGACCCGCCGCCGCTCGGCCAGGTCGAGCAAGGTCAGCTGATACACCAGGTCGCTCGTCCCGTTGGCGGCGCCGTCGTAGCGCGCCCCGTCGGCGACCGGCGCGATTTCGCGCTTCCCCGCCCGAACCAACCGCATCTCGTCCACCCGCATCAGCGGGTAGCGCCGCGTCTGCTTATCCTGCCGGAACACGAGCGTGTCGCGCCGCAGCGCCTCGAGCCGCAGGTTCCACACGATCGTGCCGTCCTTGAGCGTGATCTGCCACACGTCCTCCGCCGCCTGCCCCGCTCCGACCAGGACGAGCCCCGCGAGGAGCAGCGCTCTCATGTCTGCTCACCCTTGCCCGTCTTGGGCGGCGCCTCGGTGGCCTGCGGGCGCCGCTTCTTCCCCTTCGGGCGCCGGTTGCCGTAGGTGCCGCGGAAGATCTTCCCTCGCTTGGTGCGAATGTCGCCTTTGCCCATGTGATATGCTCCGTTGTCCGTCGTCCGTTACTTTGCGCCGCCGAGTTTCAGCAGGCGCTGGAACTGATCCGCCGACGCCGGCATGACCGACAGGCGGCCGATGCGCACGAGCGCCAGGTCGGCGAACGCGCGGTCCCCCTTAATCTCGGCGAGCGGGACGGCGCGCGGCAGTCTCTCGCGGGCTTTCAGGTCCACCACCGCAAGCTTCGGGTCCTTCTGCTTGGGATCGGGATACGCCGCTCGAGTGACCTCCGCCACGCCGACCACCGCCTTCTCGTCTCCCGTGTGATAGACCAGTACCTGATCGCCCGGTCGCATCGATCGCAGATGCTTGAGCGCGAGGTTGTTCTTCACGCCGTCCCAGACCGCCGTCTTCTGGCGCGCGAGGTCATCGTAGCTGTAGGTGGACGGCTCGGTCTTGACGATCCAATAGCTCGGCATGGTACCCTTTCGTTGACCCCGGGGCATGGCCCCGGGGTTGGCCTACCCTCACAGGAGTTCCGTGGCCCATCGATCGATGGTAGCCACCAGCTCCGTCATGACGCCCTCTGCGGTCTTGCCCGACCGCTTGGGGACCCTGAAAGAGTGATCGCCGCCTTCCGCCAGGTGCAGCGTCGCCCGATCCCCGAGCCTTTTGACCACGGGCTCCAAGAGCTTCAGGTCGGCGAATTCGTCGCGGTCCCCTTGCAGGAACAGCATCGGTATCTCGACCTGGGCCAAATGCTCCGCGCGTGAATCGCCTGTTCGTCCGGGAGGATGCAGCGGAAAGCCGAGAAACACGAGCCCTCGCACGCCGGGAAGCGGCGCCTCGGCCTGTGCGGTGGATGTCATGCGCCCGCCGAACGACTTGCCGCCCGCCACGAGCGGGAGTCCCGGCGCGTTGCGCGCGGCCTCCACGACCGCCGTTCGCACCGTCGCCACCGCGACCGCGGGTGGATCGGGCCGGCCCGCGCGCCGCTCCATGTAAGGAAACTGATACCGCAGCGTGGCGATGCCCCGCTCCGCGAGCCGTTGTGCGATCGACTCCAGAAACGAGTGCCGCATCCCGGCCCCGGCGCCGTGCGCGAGCACATAGAGCAGGCGGGCGTCGGGCGGCCGCACCAGGAGCGCCGAAACCTCACCGCTTGTCTCCGCGACGCCGAAGCGAAGCTCCGTAGCGGCCGCCATCGCTATTCGTCGAGACGGCTCTGCAGCCGGGCCAGCGCCACCATCAGGTCGGGCTCGAGGTCGAGCACCGGCCAGAGCGGGTCGTTTTTCAGCTGCTTCATCCGCGCCGGGACGGTGCGGATGGTGAACGCGCGGATGTCGAGCTTCGGGGTGACCTCCCGCCACTCGAGCGGTGTCGATACCGGAGCGCCGGGGAGAGGGCGCGCACTGAACGGCGCTACGAGCAGGCGTCCATGCCCGTTCTGCACGTAGTCGAGATAGACCTTGCCGCCCCGCTTCTGGACCTGGCGCGTGACGGTGGCGATGTCGGGGAGCTGGGCGGCGATGACCCGCGCGAGCAGCCCGCCGAGAGTGCGGGACTGCTCGTAGGTCACCTGGCGGCCCAACGGGATCAGCACGTGGAGCCCAGTCGACCCGCTCGTCTTGATGCCCGCCGGCAGGCCGATGTCGTCGCACAGCGCCTTCACCGTTTGCGCGACGGTGACGACGTCGGTGAACGGCGCTTCCTTCGGGTCGAGATCGAGGATGCACCAATCCGGGGTCTCGAGCGTGTCGACGCGGGACGACCAGATGTGCAACAGGATCGCCGCCATGTTGGCGATGTACAGGAGCGAAGCCTCGTTGTCGCACACGAAGTAATCCAGCTCGCGCTGCGAGTCCTCGCTCCAAATGGTGACGGTGCGCACGAACGCCTGAGCGTACGCCGGCGCGTCTTTCTGAAAGAAGGACTTTCCGTTGATGCCGTCGGGGTAGCGCGTGAGCACGAGCGGCCGCTCCGCGAGATAGCGCAGCATCCAGGGCGAGACGGCCCGGTAGTACTCGATCAAGTCACCCTTCGTGTACTGCTCGTCGGGCCAGAAGATCTTCTCGAGATTCGAGAACTGCACGGCGGGAGGAGGGACGAGGGACGGGGGACGGGTGGGCAAGGGAGCAGGAGCGACCCCTCCCTCGTCCCCCGTCCCCCCTCCCGGTATCACGCACTCTGCCGGCTTCTTGTCGTCCCGGAACCGGAGAAAGACCGGCTGCCGCAGCAGGCCGTCCCCCGTGACCTCCTTGTAGCGGACCTCGGCCACGAGCTCCGGCTTCACCCAGTGGCTCTCCTTCTCCGCCGGGACCGGACCACCGAACGCTGGCCGGGGGATCTCGAGCCGCAATAGCTGGTCCCCAACGTCTTTCAGCATCTGGCCGGTGAATCCACTGCCCGCGCGACCGGCATAGACGAGCGTCCCGTCGGCGTAGCCCCCCAGGTGGAGCGCCCCGAACCCGCCCCGGCTGCCCTTGGGCGCGGTGTAGCCCACGACGACGAAATCCCCGGTCTTGTCGGCGCGGATCTTCTGCCACAGGTCCGAGCGGCCGCTCTTGTACGGGGCGTCGGCTTTTTTGGCCACGATGCCCTCGAGTCCCATCCCTACCGCCCGGTCGTACAACGCCTCGCCGTCCTTCTCGAAATGCTCCGAGTAACGGAGCGGTCCCGCCTCCGGCAGCACTTTTCGCAGAAGGGCCTTGCGCTTCACGAGCGGCAAGGACCGCAGGTCGAACCCTTCCACGGCGATCAAATCGAAGAGATAGACCGTGCCGGGCGTCTCGACGGACGCATGCCGGATATCGGGAGCGCGGCCGATGCGCGCCCGGTTCTGGAGACGTTGAAAGCTCGGCCGCCCCTGCTCGTCCAGGATCACCAGCTCCCCATCCATAAGTAGGCTGGAGTACGGCAGCGCGGCGATCGGGCGGATCAGCTCGGGAAAGGCCGCGGAGTAGTCGTTGTCGTTGCGCGTGATCAGGCGCGCCGTCCCCCCTTCCTTCACCGCCCGCATGCGATAGCCGTCGAGCTTCACCTCGAACACCCACCCGGCGCGCGAGAACGGCTCCTCGCGCGTTTCCGCGAGCATGGGAGCGACGTCCTCCGCGCGGACGGCGCGCATCGGGGCCTTGAGCTTCTTCAATTCGGCCACGAGCTGCGCCGCTTTCTTGCTGCCGTCGCGCAGCACGCCGCGCAGCTTGTAGCCGCGCAGCTCGAAGAGCAGCTTCCCCTTGGCGAGCCCCGCCACCGGATCTTCGATGGGCACCCACACGCCGCGGTCCCACACGATCACCGCCCCCGCGCCGTAATTCCCTTCGGGGATGATCCCCTCGAAGTCACCGTACTCGATGGGGTGGTCCTCGACATGGACGGCGAGCCGTTTGTCGGCGGGGTCGCGCGACGGCCCTTTGGGCACGGCCCACGATTTCAATACTCCGTCCAGCTCGAGCCGCAGGTCGAAATGGAGGCGGGTGGCGGCATGCTGGTGGACGATGAAGCGGCGTCCGGGTGCGGCGGCGACCGACCCCGAAGGCTCCGGCGTGCGGTCGGCGGAGCGCTTGGCGCGGTAGGTCTTGAGCGCGGCGTCGGGAGGCGGGGAGGCCGGGGGGGTCGGGGGGGTCGGGGGATTCGGCTTCACGGTCGTGGTCCATTGTAGACCAAAAGCGCGCCTGGTCGCAATCCGCGCGGCCGGCGCAGGATGGACCCTCCCTCGCGCCGGTAGTAATATCCTAAGGCCGTCGCTCGTACGGTCACCCTTTCACCACAGGCCCTATGCCCGCGCATTCCATTGGTTCCGCCACGATTTCCTTCGGGCTCGTCTCGGTCCCGATCAAGATGTTTTCGGCTGGCGAGTCGTCGGCCGCGATCTCGTTCAACTGGCTGCACAAGAAGGACGGGGCCCGTCTGAAGCAGCAATACGTCTGCTCGAAGGACGGGGAGAAGGTCGAGAAAGAGGACATGATCAAGGGCTACGAGTTCGCCAAGGGCCGCTACGTTCAGTTCACTCCCGACGAGCTGAAGGCGCTCGAGGAGAAGGGGACGGGGTCGATCAACATCACGGAATTCGTGGATGCCGACACGGTGGACCGGATGTACATGGACAAGGTCTACTTCATGGGACCCGACAAGGGCGGCGACCGGGCGTTCACGCTGCTGGGCGAAGCCCTGAAGAAGACGCGCAAGGTGGCGATCGGGCAGTGGGCGGCGCGCGGCAAACAATACCTCGTCATGATCCGGCCGCTCTCCCGGGGGCTCGCGATGGAGCAGCTGCGCTACGCCAACGAAGTGCGCGCGATCGACGAGGTGCCGATCCCGAAGGTCGACGTCAAGAAGGCGGAGCTGGACATGGCGGTGCAGCTCGTCGAGCAGGCGGCGTCGGACAAGTTCGAGCCCCAGAAGTACGAGGACACGGTCAAGATGCGCATCCAGGAGCAGATCCAGCGCAAGGTGGACGGCGAGGAGATCATCGAGGAGCCGACCGAAGCCCCCAAGACGCAGATCATCGACCTCATGGAGGCGCTCAAGGCGAGTCTCGCCAAGGGCAAAGGCTCGACCGGCGGCGAACGCAAGCCCGCCAAGCGCATCGAGCGCGTCGCCGAGGCCAAGCCAGCCAAGAAGCGCAGGGCCGCCAGCGCGTAGGCGATGACGGGATACACCACCGAGGAGGTCGCCCGGCTCCTCGGCCTTTCTCCCGCGCAGATCCGATCCTACACCCGAGCCGGATTTCTCTCTCCCGCGCGTGCCGCGCGGGGAGAGCTGCGCTTTTCGTTTCAGGACTTGGTGCTGCTGCGCGCGGCGAAGGGGCTGATGGCGGCCCGCATCCCGGCCGCGAAGATCCGCGGCTCGCTGCGCCGGCTGAAACAGCAGCTGCCGCGGGGACGGGCGCTCTCGGAACTGCGCATCACAGCCGAGGGACATCGGGTGGTCGCGCGAGACGGTGCGCTCGCCTGGAATCCGGATTCGGGGCAGCTGGTGCTCGACTTCGACGTCGCGAGCCTGGCCGTGCGTGCGGCGCCGCTGGCGCGCCGCCAGGCGGCGGCCGCCCGGCGCGTGGAGGACGATCTCGACGCCGAGCAGTGGTTCGACCTCGGGCTCGAGCTGGAAGTGAGCGCGCCGGAGGACGCGCGCGACGCCTACCGGCGGGCGCTCGAGCTCGATCCCCATCATGCCGACGCCCGGGTGAACCTGGGACGGCTACTGGTCGAATCCGGTCGCGCCGAGGAGGCGGAGACGCATTTCCGGGCGGTGCTGGCCGACTGTCCCGACCACGCGACCGCGTGGTACAACCTCGGCATCGCGCTGGAGGACCGGCGGCGCCCCAACGACGCGGTGAAGGCCTACGAGCAGGCGATCGCCGCCGATCGGCGGCTGGCGGACGCGTACTTCAACCTGGCGCGGCTGTACGAGCAGGCGGGGAAGAAGGCGGCGGCGCTGCGGCACTTGTCGATTTATCGAAGACTGACGGGGGAGGGATAGGATGAACCTCGTGGCCCCACGCGTGGCGGCGTATCTGGACGCACTCGTACCGCCGCGCCCCGCGCGGCTCGCGGAGCTGGAAGCGGCGGCGCGGCGCACCGGCTTCCCCATCATCGGCCCCGCGACGGGACACCTGTGCTACCTGCTGGCACGCCTCAGCAACGCTCGACAGGTCTTCGAGCTCGGCTCCGGGTTCGGCTACTCGACCGCGTGGTTCGCGCGCGCCGTGAAGGAAAACGGCGGTGGGACCGTGCACCATGTCGTGTGGGACGACGAGCTGTCCCGCCAAGCGCGCGACAACCTCGCTGCCCTCGGCCTGGTCGATGTGGTCCGATTTCACGTCGGGGAGGCGGTCGCGACATTGCGACACGCTTCCGGCCCGTTCGACGTCATCTTCAACGACATCGACAAACAAGATTACCCGAAGGCGCTCGATGTCATCGTGACCAAGCTCCGGTCGGGCGGGCTGCTCCTGGTCGACAACATGCTGTGGAGCGGGCGCATCTTCGAGCGCCGCGACACCAGTCCCGCGACTCGCGGTGTGCGAGAGTTGACCCGGCGCATTCAGACAGACCCGCGGTGGATTGCGTCGGTGATCCCCGTGCGGGATGGCTTGCTGGTGGCGAATCGCGTCTAGGAATGGCTCTCGCACCGCGACCACCCTAACTTAGGGGGTCAAGGAGGCGTCACCATGAACTGTCCGGCCTGCGGCACCCAGATGACCGAGATCGCGGTGAGCGACGTGAAGATCCAAGCTTGCAAGGGCGGCTGCGGCGGGTTGTGGTTCGACGAATGGACGCTCCGCAAGGTCGACGAGCCGGACCAGTCGGCGGGCGAAGCGTTGCTCCATGTAGAACAGAATCGAGCCATAAAGGTGGATCCGGAGAAGCGGCGCAACTGTCCGCGCGATACCGATATCGTCATGATGCGGCACTTCTGGAGCGTCAAACGGGACGTCGCAGTGGACGAGTGCCCCAAGTGCGAAGGGATTTTCCTCGACCCCGGAGAGCTCGCTGCCATCCGCTCGGACTACAAGTCCGACGCCGAGCGCCACAAAGCCGCGCAGGCGTATTACCGCGAGATGTTCGATACCCAGCTCGCCGGCATGCTCCGCGAGGACAAGGCCAAGCGCGAGAGCGCCCGCAAGGTCGCGAACATCTTCAAGTTCCTCTGCACCAGTTACTACATCCCCGGCAAGCAGGCCTGGGGAGCGTTCTAAGACACTGCGTGCCCGCGGCGCCACGCGTTTCGTTCCTGCGTTGGTATTAGCTTGCGACACCGCTGTTTTGGCTGGTGGGAGCGATCTCGGGTGTCAACGTGCGCGTCGCGTTCCTGGATGATTTCCCCGTTGGACGTAACGCCTACTACCTGCTCTGCTTTGTGCTCGGCGTGGTCATGCTGCGCGCCCCGGCGTACGCGAGCCGCCTCGCTTTCGTCGAGAGTGCGGCGAACCTGGGCCTCCTGATGCTCAGCGTGGCGGTATGGTACTTCCGGATGCTGGACTGGGCCGGGGGCCCGAGCGTCGCGGTGCGGGTCGTGACGCCCGCCGAGCTCGTGAGTTTTGTGTTGACGACCGCGATCGCGACGGTGAGCTATGGGCTGCAGAGGTCGGCAACCGGGACGTGAGGCGAAATCAGGTGACCATCGCCACGAACTCCTGCGCCAGCTTGGGCCCGATCCCCGACTCCTCGTGCTTGAAGAAGATGAACGCGTCCTGCCAGTCCTTCCCGACGTCCTGCACGGTCTTCGCCCACTGCTCCAGGTCTGTCTTCTCATATCCTTCGTCGCGCAGCCGCAGGTAGCCGAACTCGGCGGTGGCGACGAGCGGGGTGTGCTTCTCTTCGGTGTCCGCCACGCACAGCGCCGCGTTGGCGGTGCGTAGCGCTGCGTACACGTCGTCGCTGAACCACGACTCGTGGCGGAACTCCCAGGCGCAGCGCAGGTCGGCGGGAAACTGGGTGAGCAGATCGTTCAGCCGGTCCAGGTCCTTTTTGAAGTTCGGCGGCAGCTGGAACAAGATCGGGCCGAGCTTCGGCCCGAGCTTGCGCGCGGTGTCGATGAAATAGCGGAGCGGGTCGTCCACGTCCCGCAGCCGGGCGATGTGCGTGATGCGTTGCGGCGCCTTGAGGATGAACGTGAAGCCCGCCGGCGTCGCCGCGTCCCATCCCGCCACGATCTTGGCGTTCGGCATCCGGTAGAACGTGTAATTGATCTCTACCGTCCCGAGCCGCTGCGCGTAGTACTGGAGCATCTGCGACTCGGGAAATTTGGCCGGATAGAACGTGCCCTTCCATTCCGGGAAGTTGTAGCCGGATGTGCCGACGCGGACGCGCACGCTACGCCACCCACACGGTCTTGATGTTCACGAACTCCCTCAGCCCGTACTCCGACAGCTCGCGCCCGAAGCCCGAGCGCTTCACCCCGCCGAACGGAAGCCGGGGATCGGACTTGACCAGCGCGTTCACGAATACGCTCCCCGCCTCGATCGCCCGTGCGACGCGCTCTCCCCGCGCTCGGTCGGCTGTCCACACGGAAGCGCCGAGTCCATATTGCGACGCGTTCGCGATGCGGATCGCGTCCGCCTCGTCTTTGGCGCGCACGACCGCGGCGACAGGACCGAACGTTTCCTCGTCAAAGGCCGGCATCCCCGGCTGCACGGCCGTGAGCACCGTCGGCGGATAGAACGCGCCCGGCCCGCCGGAGAGTTGTCCGCCCAGCGCGACCTGGGCGCCCCGCTGGACCGATTCCCGTACCTGCCGATGGAGGTTTTCCCGGAGATCGAGCCGCGCCTGCGGGCCGATGGAGATCGCGGGATCGAGCGGGTCCCCCACGCGACGAGCGCCCATTTCCGCGGTGAACCGCTCGATGAAGTCCTGCGCGATCGGCTCGACCACGATGAACCGCTTCGCCGCGATGCAGCTCTGGCCGCTGTTCTGGAGCCGGGCCTCGGCCGCGATCTGCGCCGCCCGCGCCAGGTCGGCGTCCTCGAGCACGATGAACGGATCGCTGCCCCCGAGCTCGAGCACGGTCTTCTTGAGGTGTCGCCCGGCGCGCTCCGCCACCTGGCTCCCGCCGCGGTCCGAGCCGGTGAGGGTCACCGCGCGCACGCGTTGGTCGGCAATCACTCCCGCCGCCGCCTCATTGGAGAGGAATACCGAGCGGAACAGTCCGTCCGGAAGCCCCGCGTCCTGGAACGCCTGCTCGATCTCGAGGGCGCAGCGCGACACGTTGGGCGCGTGCTTCAGTATGCCGGCGTTCCCCGCGGCGAGCGCCGGGGCGGCAAACCGGAACACCTGCCAGAACGGGAAATTCCACGGCATGATCGCGAGCACGGGTCCGATCGCCTCGAAGCGAACGTAGCTCCGCGTCGCGTCCGTCTGGCGCGGCTGGTCCGCCAGCATGGCGGCCGCCTGGTCCGCGTAATAGTCGCACACCCATGCGCACTTCTCCGCCTCCGCCACGCCCTGCGCGAGCGGCTTCCCCATCTCGAGCGCCATGGTGCGGGCGTAGGCATCCTTCCGTTCGCGCAGGATGCGGCCCGCCGCGCGCAGCCGCTCGGCGCGTGCGGCGACGGGCAGCACGCGCCACTCGCGCGACGCCGCATCCGCCCGCGCGATGATCCGGTCCAGCTCGGTGGGCGACGTCTCTTCGAAGGTCTCGAGCACCGCCCCGGTGGCGGGGTTGACGGACTGGAGGCTCACCCGATCACCTCGGGGCGATCGCGCTCCCGATCCACGGTACAGAGGAACCCCAGCGGCTCCGCGTCGCTCGCGCGGAACTGGTGGGCCACGCCGGGAGCCACGTAGATGCAGTCGAACGGCGCGATGTCGTGCGTGGTGTCGCCCAGGATCACGCGGCCCCGCCCCCGGATCACCACCACGGCGTGCGGGTGACGGTGTCGCTCGAGCGTCGAGTAGCCCCCGGCCGCGACTTCGAAGTAGCGTGTGAGGAAGTTGAACGCCTCCTCACCCGAGCCCTCGCCCAGCAGGGTTTGTCGCGTCACGCCCCGGTAGGGAGCGTCAGCCGTCTTGTATTCGCGGACGGGAACGCCGTCCCATCGGAACGCCGCGCACTTGAGCAGCTTCGACGACTGGGTCATGGCGATCGAGCCCGCACCGCCTCGACCAGGCGCCGCGCCGCGGCGACCAGGTCGGGCTGCGCGTACGGGCTCCCTCCGACGAGGAAGATGGTGTCGGCGCCGTAGCGGTCGAGCCAATGCGGCACCCGGGCCACGTCGATACCGCCCGCGGGCACGGGGAACGAGGGACGTATCGAGCCGAGCGGCGCGCGCAAGCGCGCGTTGATCGCAGCGCACGTCGTTTCCGACAACGTAAACCGCCCCTCCACGTTGGGATAGATCACGGCATCGCTTCCGGCAATGCGAAACAGGTCGCCCAGGAGCACGGGCGGTGTGATCCCGTGGTCCGCGTGGAAGAAAGCCCCGGCGAGCGAGGGGTGCGACATGACGGCGAGCCCCGTCGCCGCCAGCGCGCGCACAGCGTCGAGACCCGCGGGCAGCGCGTTCACGACACAGCCACGACATCCTATCCGGCGCGCGAGCGCTGCCCGCTCGAGCATCGCCGTCACTCCACTGGTGACGTTGGGAAGGTAGAGCGTGTTCCCGCCAGTCTCGCGGTTCGCCCGCTCGACCGCGTCCTGACAACGCTGGACCCGCTCCCGAAACGGCGCGGGCGGCTGGTCCGACAGGCTGTGGTCGTCCTTGACGAGGTCGATCCCGGCGAGGGCAAATCGATACGCGCGCTCCGCGAGCTGCGCCGCGGACACGCCGAGCGGCTTGAGCGCGGTGCACAGCAGCGCGCGCCCGGGTGCGCCCGTGAGCTCCCGCAGGCCCGCGATGCCGTGGCGCGGCCCGCCGAGCGAAGCGAGCAGCTGGAGCGGCCATTCGACGCTCGCCACGACGACGCCCGACTGCAGCGAGATGTTGCCGAACAGCAGGTTGAGGAGCTGCGGCATCTCGCCGCTTACCACGGCCGGATCGTACGCGATCACGCTGCTCCACCGTCCGTCGTCGAGCGGCTCGACCGCCTCGACCCGGCCGACGATGCGCGCGACCACATCGGCGGAGAGGGCGTCCGCCGCCAGCTCCACCGTCTGCTCGAGCGCGATCTCGCGGGCGCGCGCGGCGGCGGCGCGCTCGTCGGCGCCGTGGACGTGGTAGGTGATACGCAGATCCATGTGTGAGCCTATCGTGATCGGCGCGTGATCCCGGTCACCTGAAGCATTGTGTCATTCCGCCCGCGTCCCGCCCGGTTGTCGCGAGGCGGCCGGCCTGCGTTTCCCAAACCCAGCGTCCTATCCATATACCACGCGACGACTTGTCTCGCATCCCCGAAACGGGCACGCAGCTTGCGATCCCCCAATATGGTGGCGACGAGGAGCGACGCATGACACCCGCGTGGATGCCCGGCGATCCGGAAGACGACGAGCTCGAGCAGCTGTTTGCGGCCGGCCGTGAGGCCTGGCGGGGTTCGCAGGACGACGCCGAGCAGGCGTGGCGCGGCGGCGAGCACCTCGCCGACTGGCCGGAGGCGTCGGCCGGGCCGGAGTACTGGATGTACAAGCGGGCCGAGCCGGGACTCGACGATCTCCCCTAGGTTCAACCCTTCGGCCGGCGTGCTGCAAGGGTCAGCACGACGATACGATCGGGCTCTTCCTCACCGCCCGCCGGCAGTGTGAGCGTGACGCCGCTGCCGGAGGGGGTGACATCCACGCGCGCACCCGTGCTCAACATGCTCGCCCCTACGACTGGGGCACCCAACGACGGTAGCGCGAGCAGACGGTCCGGCCACGAGAGCACATGCACGAACACGGTGTCGGCGCGCCGTGTGGTCACGCCCCATTCACGCGGCGGCACCGGCCCAGCGCGCGTGCCGTAGATCGACCCGCCGTAGGTGGCGAGCCAACGGCCGACGTCGCGCAGCCGCTCGGCGGCCTCGGGCTGGATCGTGCCGTCGGGCCGAGGTCCGATGTTCAGCAGCAGGTTGGCATCGCTGCCCGCGGCCCGCACGAGATAGCCGATCAGGTCGTGGACCGACTTGAAACGGTTGTCCGTGATGTTGAAGCCCCACGAGTTGTTCATCGTCAGCGACGTTTCCAGCGGCAGCAACCCGATCTCCTTTGTGTTGAAGCCGGCCGTGTTCGCGCCCGGTAGATCCTGCTCGAAGGTCTGCACGTCCTCACCCGGGAGCGGTGCCTTGTGGTGGTTGGGCACGATGAGCGCCGCGGGCTGCAGCCGATGGATAAGCGTGTAGCTGCGTGACAGACGCCAGTCCGCATCGGGCTTGTCCCACATGCCGTCGAACCAGATGCCGCCGATCGGACCGTAGCCCGTGAGCAGCTCCGTGAGCTGGCTGTCCATGAAATCGAGATAGCGGCCCCAGTCGCCGCTTTCGGGCCGGCCGGTGTGCTCGCCGGTCCGGCCCCGCGGCCAGTAGTCGGGATGATGCCAGTCGAGCTGCGAATAATAGAAGAACAGCTTGAGGCCTTGCCGCTGGCACTCGTCCGCCAGCTCCTTCAGCGGGTCGCGTTTGAACGGCGTCCAATCCACGATGTTGTACGGGGTCGCGTGGGTCGCGAACATCGAGAAGCCGTCGTGGTGGCGCGACGTGATCGTGATGTACTTCACTCCGGCGGCCTTTGCGAGCGACACCCACGCACGGGCATCGAACTTCACCGGATTGAACGTCGTCGCGAGCCACTCGTACGTCCCGACCGGAAGCTCGCGCTGCTGCATCACCCACTCGCCCTGGCCCAGCAGGCTGTAGACACCCCAGTGGATGAACATGCCGAACTTCGCATCGCGGAACCATTGTCGCGCGGCGACTCGCTCGGCGGGAATCGAATCGGGGGCCTGCGCCGCCAGCCCGCGCCGGGGGAGCGGCGTGACGAGCGACAGGACCGTCAGCGTGAGCACAACGGATGGACGGCTGGGGAGGCCCGAGTCCCTCATGCAGGAGCGATGTTACGCGCCGAACGGAAGGCCGCAAGGTAGGCTTGCCACCGGTCGTGGCGCGGGATATGCTGCGCCGTTCCACCATCCGGAGTCGCTCATGTCGCCCCTGCGAACCATTCCGCTCGTCGCCCGCGTGATCGTTGGGCTCCTCGTCGCGGCACCGCTCGTGGCTCAGAAGGCCAACTCCACGCGCGACACGGCGGAGGCGAGCGATCCGGCCCTGCGCGCGCTGCACTGGCGCCTGGTGGGGCCGTTCCGGGGCGGGCGCGCCGTGGCAGTGGCGGGCGATCCCTCGCGGCCGCTGGTCTTCTACTTCGGCGCCGTGGACGGCGGCGTGTGGAAGACCGCCAACGGCGGTCAGACGTGGAACAACGTGACCGACGGCCGCTCCGACATCGCGTCGGTCGGCGCGATCGCCGTCGCTCCGTCCGACCCGAACGTGATCTACGTGGGCGCGGGCGAAGCCGATTGGCGCGAGGATCTCACGTACGGCGAAGGCATGTGGCGCTCGACCGATGGCGGCGAGACGTGGCGGCACCTGGGCCTCGCCGACACGCGTCACATCGCCGCCGTGCGCGTGGATCCGGCCAACCCCGACGTCGTGTACGTCGCCGCGATGGGCCACGCCTTCGGCCCCAATGCGACGCGCGGCGTGTTCCGGTCGACCGACGGCGGCCGCACGTGGAGCAAGCTGCTGTACGTCGACGATTCGACCGGCGCGATCGACCTGGCCCTGGACGCCACGAACCCGCGCGTGCTGTACGCCGCCATGTGGAAGAGCCAACGGCTCCCCTGGGGCTTTTCGGCGGGAGGCGGTAAGAGCGGACTGTGGAAGAGCAGCGACGGCGGCGACACCTGGACCGATATCACGGCGAGCCGGGGGCTCCCGCCGCGGCCCCTGGGCCGCATCGGGATCGCCGTGTCGCGGGCCAATCCGTCGCGGCTGTGGGCCAGCGTCGAAGGCCCCGCCGCTGACTCGAGCGGCGGCATCTTCCGGTCCGACGACGCGGGGGCGAGCTGGGAGCGCGTCAACGCCGACCAGAAATTCATGGTGCGGCCGTGGTACTTCTCGTCCGTCGCCGCCGATCCCACGGACGAGAACACCATGTACGTCCTGAACCTGGGCACGTGGCGCTCGGTGGACGGCGGCAAGTCGTTCTCGCGCATCCGCGTCCCCCACGGGGACTGCCACATCCTGTGGATCGATCCCAAGGATCCGCGCCGCATGATCGAGGGGAACGACGGCGGCGCCACCGTGTCGCTCGACGGCGGCACCACCTGGTCCACCGTGAACAACCAGCCCACGGCGCAGTTCTACCACGTCGCGACCGACGACCAGTTTCCCTATCGCCTGTACGGCGCGCAGCAGGACAACAGCACCGTGTCGATCCCGAGCCGCTCGGACGACGGGGCGATCACGCTGCGCGACTGGTACGCCGTAGCGGGCGGCGAGTCGGGGTACATCGCGCCGCAGCCGGGCGATCCGGGCATCGTGTTTGCAGGCACCTACATGGGCACCCTCACCCGCTACGACCATCGCACCAGACAGGCGCGCGACGTGTCCGTGTGGCTCAACAATTACGACGGGTACGCGGCGGCCGACGTGCCCTACCGGTTCCAGTGGACCTTTCCGATCGTGTTCTCGCCGCACGACCGGAACACGCTGTATGTCACGGCGCACAAGGTGTTCAAGACCACAGACGGCGGCGCCAGCTGGCAGGCGATCAGCCCCGACCTGACCCTCCACGATCCCGCCACGCTCGGCCCCGTGGGCGGACCGATCACGCGGGACATGACCGGCACCGAGTGGTACGGCACGATCTTCGCCTTCGCGGAATCCCCCGTGAAGGCGGGCGTGCTGTGGGCCGGGTCGGACGATGGTCTGGTCCACGTGTCGCGGGACGGGGGCGCGACCTGGGACGACGTCACCCCGAAGGCCCTGGGCAAGTTCACGCGCGTGAGTCTGATCGAGCCCTCGCACTTCGACGCGGGCGTCGCCTACCTCGCGGCCAACCGCTACCAGCAAGACGACTTCGCGCCCTATCTGTTCAAGACGGCGGACTACGGCAAGACGTGGACGAAAATCGTCACGGGCCTTGCGGCGGCCGCGTACACGCGCGCGATCCGCGAGGATGCCGTGCGCCGGGGCCTGCTGTTCGCCGGCACCGAGACCGGCATCTACGTGACGTTCGACGACGGCGGGCGCTGGCAGCCGCTACAGCTGAACCTGCCGCGCAGCTCGGTGCGCGACATCGCAGTCCACGGGAGCGACCTGATCGTCGCGACGCACGGGCGGGCGTTCTGGGTGCTCGACGACATCTCGCCGCTGCGACAGCTGAGCCCGTCCCTGCGGGGGGAGCGCGTGCACCTGTTCGCGCCCGAGCCGGCGGTGCGCTTTCTGGGCGGGCGCAGCGCGGGACCGACCGCGGCCGGGGAGAACCCCCTGCCGGGCGCGGCCGTGACCTACTGGCTCCAGCAGAAGCCCACGGGTGACGTCGCCCTCACGTTCCTCGATAGCGCCGGAACCGTGATTCGCACGTACTCCGGTAAGGCCGACTCGAGCGCGAGAGTCGACAGCGCGACCTATGCGCCCGCCGATTCAGCCGTCCCGGCGCACGCGGGAACAAACCGCTTTGTCTGGAACCTGCGGGCGCCCGACGCCAAGAAAGCCAAGGACATCGTCGTCGACGAAGGGATGATCGAGGGACCCATCGTGCCCCCGGGCCGCTACAGCGTGAAGATCACAGTGGCGGGACAGAGCGCGACGCAACCGTTCACGGTGGTGAACGACCCCCGTGTGACCACGTCGCCAGCGGACCTCGCGGCCCAGTACGCCTTCGCGCTCCAGATTCACGACCGCATCGACACGCTCGTGTCCGCGGTGGAGCGCGTGGAGCAGGCCGAGGCGCAGCTCGCGAGCTGGACGGACTGGACCAAGAACCGACCCGAAGCCGCCCGCGTGAAGGCGCAGGCCGACTCCCTGAAGCGCAGCTTCGAGGCGGTGCGGGCCCGTCTGAGCGAGCCGCACGCCCACGCCGACGAATCCACGCTGCACTGGCCGATCCAGATCTACAACCAGGTGCTGTCGCTCAACGCCATGGTCCAGAGCGCGGACGCGGCGCCGACCCGGCAGGAGCGCGAGGTGCTCGGGGAGCTCTCGGGCCGGCTCGAGAAGGAGCTCGCGGCGTTGCGGGGCATCGAGACGGGAGACCTCGCGGCCTTCAATCGCATGTTGCGCGACCTGAACGTGCCCGCCGTGGGTGTGGGAGGAGAGAAGCGATGACGCTCGACGTACTGGTCCTCGTCGCCGCCCTGCTCGGGAGCGGGGATACGCTGTCCGGTCGGGTCGCGGACCCGGACGGCAATGCCGTCGCCGCCGCGACGGTGACCGTGGTCGAGCTGCATCGCGTGGCGCTGACCCACGCGGACGGTGGGTACCGCTTCACCGACCTGCCCCCGGGCCGCTATACGATCACGGTGCGGGCCTTCGGGTTCGCGCCGATCGCACGCGAGGTCACCGTCCGCGGGGCGACGACGCTGTCCGTGACCCTGAGCCGGACCTCGATCTGGGTCGAGCCGGTCATCGTCACGGCCACCCGCGCGCCGCTCGCCGCGGGGCTATCGCCGCTTCCCACCGAAGCCCTCTCGGAAGACCGCCTGAGGCGCGAGCAGAGCGTGTCTCTGGCCCATGCGCTGGCGAATCTGCCGGGGATCAACGCGCTCACCACGGGACAGCAGATCGGCAAGCCCATCATCCGGGGGCTCACGGGGCCGCGCGTGCTGGTGCTCGAGGACGGCAGCCGGCTCGAGGACTACTCGTGGAGCGACGAGGACGGCCCGTCGGTGGACGCCCGGCTGGCGCAGCGCGTCGAAGTGATCCGCGGGCCGGCGAGCGTGTTGTACGGCTCGGACGCGCTGGGCGGCGTGGTGAACGTGATCCCGGAAGAGCTGCCGGACGCGAACGGCGGTCCGCGCGCCATGCGCAGCGGCTTCGAGATCTCGGGTGCGTCCAACAACGCCGAGCTCGAGGGAGCCGCGCGGCTGGAAGGCGCGAGCGGCGGGTGGGGCTGGCGCGTGTTCGGCATCGGGCGGTTCGCGAGCAGTCTCCATACGCCCGCGGGCGAGCTCGATAACACGGGATTCAACGCGCTCTCGGGCGAGGCCGCCGTGGGCACGCGCGGCGCGCGCGGCAGCACGACGCTGCGCTACACGCGCTACGGCGGCGAGTTCAAGCTGCTCGAAGCCGAAGGCCCGGCGAGCGGAGAAGAAGGAGGACCCGAGCGCAAGCTGTCCGACGACCGGCTGCAGCTCGCGGGGAACTATCTCGTCGGCGGGGTGCGGCTCGAGACCAAGGCCCAGTGGCAGCGGCACTCGCTCATCGAGGTGTCGGACACGGGCGTGAGCCCCGGCGGCCAGCCGCTCGAGGGGACGGCGTTCGATCTGCTCCTCAACACGTTCACGCTCGATGCCCTGGTGCATCACACCGCCGGGGCGCAGGTCGAGGGCACGCTCGGCGTCTCGGGCGTGGCCCAGAGCAACGACGCCCGCGGGCGGGTGCCCCTGGTCCCGGACGCCCGCGTGCGCTCCGGCGCGGTGTTCGGGTTCGAGCAGGCGTCGCTGGGCCGCGTGCGCGTCCTGGCCGGGGCCCGCGTCGACGTGCGGCGCCTCACGGCCGATTCGAACGGCGTGCTCAAGCTCTCCCCTCAGACGCGCGACTACACTGCCTTCGCGGGAAACGTAGGGATCGTCTACCGCGTCGGCGCGGCCGCCCTTACCGCCAATGTGGGCCGCGCCTGGCGGGCCCCCACCTTGTTCGAGCTGTTCTCGAACGGCCCCCACCTGGGTGAGGCGCGCTACGAGATCGGCGACCCGGGCCTCAAGCCCGAGGCGGGGACGAACCTGGACGTGGGAGTGCGCTGGCAAGGTGGGCGCGTCCGCGCCGAGCTGGCCGGATATCGCAACGCGATCGACCGCTTCATTTTCATCACGCCCACGGACTCGTTCGTGACCGTATCGACGACGCCACCGGACTCACTGCGGGTGTATCGCTACCAGCAGGCGGATGCCCGGCTCGTGGGCGGCGAAGCCGAGCTGGAGGTGGCAGTGGCGGCCGCGCTCTCGCTGCGCGCCCGTGCGGACGCCGTGCGCGGCACGAACCGAGCTACCAACGAGTCCCTGCCCCTCGTCCCTCCCGCCCGCGCGGCGCTCGGCGCCGAATTCCATCGCAGCGGGCTGGCGTGGGCCGACCGCGCCTATGCGGGGGCCGAGATCGAGGCCGTCACGCGACAGACGCGCCTCAATCCGCTCGACATCCCGACCGCCGGATACACGCTGCTCCATCTCTCGGCCGGCCTGGTGCGGCCGATGCTGGGCCGGGTCGGCCGCGTCGATCTCGCGGTCAAGAACGTCGCCAACGTGAGCTACCGCAGCTTCCTGAGCCGCTACAAAGAGTTCGCGCTCGATCCCGGACGCAACGTGGTGGTGCGCGTGTCCATCGGCGAATGAGAATCGCTCTCGTCGCCGTGCTGGCGCTCACGGCGAGCCCGCTGCGGGCCCAGTTCCGCCCCAAGGATTTCGACGGCTACGTCGCCCGCGGGCTCGAGGCGCTGCGCACGCCAGGCGCCGCCATCGCGGTCGTCAAGGACGGCCGCGTGGTGTTCGCGAAGGGCTACGGTGTGCGCGCCCTGGCGCGGGGCGACACGGGTCGCGTCGACGCGCACACGCTGTTCCAGATCGCCTCGAACACCAAGGCGTTCACCACCGCGGCGCTCGCCATGCTCGCGGACGAGGGCAAGCTCTCGTGGGACGATCCCGTCACCAAGGTTCTGCCCGGGTTCCAGCTGTACGATCCGTACGTGACCCGCGAATTCACGGTGCGTGACCTCGTGACCCACCGCAGCGGGCTGGGGCTCGGCGCCGGCGATCTGCTGTGGTTCCACTCGGACTACTCCCGCGGCGAGATCGCGTACCGCATCCGATTCGCGAAGCCCGCCTCGAGCTTCCGCAGCGCGTACGCCTACGACAACGTGCTGTACATCGTCGCGGGCGAGATCGTCCCCGCCCTCGGCGGCATGAGCTGGGATGACTTCGTGACCAAGCGCATCCTCACGCCGCTCGGGATGACCGAGACCGGCACGACCATCGCGTATTTCACGGCGGCGCCGAACCGCGCCGCCCCGCATGCGGTGGAGCGCGGCACGCTGCAGATCGTCCCCATCGATTCCGTGGACAACACGGCTCCCGCCGGCGGCATCGTCTCGAACGTCACGGATCTCGCGAAGTGGCTGATCTGCCGGCTCGACTCGGGCCGCTACGCGGGCGGCCGGCTATTCAGCGAGCGCCAGGCGCGGGAGATGTGGTCGGGACAGACGATCCTGCCGATCGCCGACCCCGACCCGCCGCTCGCCGCCCTGCGACCGAATTTCTCCGAGTACGGGCTCGGCTGGCGGCTGCGCGATTACCGTGGACGGAAGATCGTGTCGCACACGGGGGGACTCGCCGGCATGTCCTCGCAGATCACCCTCGTGCCGGCGGAGAAACTCGGGATCGTGGTGCTGACGAATTCCGAGGCCGACCTGATGGCCGCCCTGTCGTATCGCCTGCTGGACGACTTTCTCGACGCTCCCAAGCCCCGTACTGACTGGGTAAGCGCGTTCGCCCAGGCCGCCCAGCTCGACCGCGCGCAGGCCGACTCGGTGCTGCGCGCCACCAGCGCCGGGCGCGACTCGCTGTCGAAGCCATCGCTGCCGCTCGAGCGCTACGCCGGCCGCTACCGCGACGCGCTCTATGGCGACGCGACCATCGCGCTCGAGAGCGGGCGACTCGTGCTCCGTTTCAGTCACTCACCGGCGTTCGTCGGCGACCTGGAGCACTGGCAGCACGACACGTTCATTGCGCGGTGGCGGACGCCCCATATCGAAGATGCGTACGTGACGTTCGCGCTGAACCCCGACGGATCGGTCGACCGGTTCCGCATGACGGCGGTGTCGCCGCTCGCCGATTTCAGCTTCGACTACCAGGACCTCGAGTTCCGGCCGGTGAAACCGTAGTGCCGGATCCGCGGTTGTGGGGGCGGCCGGTCGTGACGATCTTGTAGGCGTCCGATGGTCCCACCCCTGCTCAAAGCCCGGGCCAGGCTCGCGACGGCGGCGGTCGTGCTGATCGCCGCCGTCGCGCTGCTCCACTACGAGATCCCCCCCGTTCCCACCTGGTTCTACGTCCTCGCCTGGTATCCCACGCTCGTCGTGCTCGATCAGGTGGTGGTGCTGCTGGGCGGCGAGTCGCTGCTTGCCCGGCCGCCCGAGCTCGCGGCGATGCTGTGGTGGTCGGCCGTGATCTGGTTTCTGTTCGAGGCGATCAACTTCCGCCTCCAGAACTGGTACTACGTGTTCCTGCCGCCGCACCGCCTGGACCGCTGGGTCGGCATCACGATCTCGCTCGCCACGGTCGTGCCGGCCGTCCTGCTGCCGGAGCGCGTGCTCGACCGGCTGGGCGTATGGCACGACCTGCGCGCGCGGCCCGTCCCGCTCACGCCCGCGCAGCTCGAGGCCGCCGGGTGGACTGGCTGGGCCATGCTCGCTCTGGTCCTCGCGTTCCCCCGCTATCTCTATGCGCTCACCTGGGGCGCGGTGTGGCTCGTCGTCGAGCCGCTGTTGTACCGCCGCGATCCAGAGCACTCGCTGCTCGGCGACGTCGTCCGCGGCGAGTGGGGGCGGATCGCGCGCCTGATGACCGCGGGGCTCGTGGCCGGAGCGCTGTGGGAATCGTTCAACGGCATGGCGCGAGGACGCTGGATCTACACCGTTCCCTTCCTCGAGCACTCGAAGATCTTCGAAATGCCGCCGGCGGGATTCATCGGCTTCCCGTTTTTCGCGCTCGAGGTGTGGTCACTCTACCACCTGCTCGCGCCGCGCACCTCCCGCCGTGTGCTGCTCGGCAGCGCGGTGTTCGCCCTGCTGGTGCTCGCGGGAATCGATCGCTGGACCGTGAGCTCCACGGCGCCGCGGCTGGCGGACCTGCCGGGCGTCACCAACGCCGTGCTGCAGCGCCTCGCGGGCGCCGGATGGGACGACGTGTTCCGGGTCGCGCGCACCCCCGTGGCCGAGCTCGCGTACCGCGCCAACCTGAGCCCGGGGGACGCCCGCGCGGCCCGCGCGGCGGCGCGGCTGGTGACGCTGCGCGGCATCGGGAGCGCGCACGCCGCGGCCCTGATGGGCAGCGGGATCCGCAGCGTCGAGGCGTTGGCCGCCGCGGACCCCGACACGGTGTGGCAACGGGTGCGCGGCGGCCCCCGGCCCACGCCCGCCGAGGTGCGGGTGTGGGTGCGGGCGGCACAACGGGAAGTCGGCGCCGCGAGCCGCCTCAGCGACCTCCCGTCACCCCCGCGGTAGGCCGCACGGGCCCCGTCCCGGCCCCGGTCCGCGAAATGGCGGCGGCGATCTCGTCGAGATCCGCCGCGGTGAGCTCGAGCGTCGCGGCGCCGATCCAGCCGTCCACCTGCGCCGCCGTTCGGGCGCCGACGATCGCCCCGGTCACGCCCGGCCAGACGAGCGTCCAGGCGATGGCGACCGCCGAGACGGTGGCGCCGTGCCGCCGCGCGACCGGCTTGAGCGCGTCGCGCAGCGCGAGATTCCTGCCCAGGGCTGGCTGCTGGAACTGCGTGCTGCGGCGGCGCCAGTCGTCCGCGGCGAGCGCCGCGACACGCGCGGCCGTAAAGGAGTCCGTCAAGAGACCCGACTGCATCGGGCTGTACACGATAACGCCGGTCTCGTGCTCCGCGCACCAGGGAATCTCGCGCTCCGCGGCCTCCCGCCGGATCAGGGAAAACGGCGGTTGCAACGAATCCACGTGGCGGATCACCTCGCAGCGCTCGAGCAGCGGGACAGCGAAATTCGACACCCCCGCAGCCCGCACTTTGCCCTCCTCGACGAGCCGCACCATCGCCTGCCACGAATCCTCCACGGGCGTTCCCGTCTCGTCGGGCCAATGAAACTGATACAGGTCGATGCGTTCGACCCCGAGACGGCGCAGCGACGCTTCGCACTCCTGCCGGATGGACTCCGGTCGCAGCACGCGCCGCGCCTCCGTCATGCGGTCGCGCTCGTCCCATACGAGGCCGCACTTGGTGAACACGAGCGGTCGCTCGCTCGCCGGCAGCTCGCGCAGCAGGCGTCCCACCATTTCTTCGGAATGGCCCAGACCATACACCGCGGCGGTGTCGATCCAGTTGATTCCCAGCTCGAGCGCACGACCCATCGCGGCAAGCGAGTCGGCATCGTCCTGCGGGCCCCAGCCGAACGCCCAGCCGCCGCCGCCGATCGCCCACGCGCCGAAACCGACGGTGGTGATCTCGAGTCCGCTCGTGCCGAGCGGACGGGTAGGCAAGTTCATACGGACGACTCCTCCGCAGTCGATTATGGAATCAGTAGGACCTTCCCCGTGGTCTTGCGGCCTTCGAGCAGCGTGTGCGCCTCGGCCGCCTGCGCCAGCGGCAGCTCGCGGTCGATCCGGACCTTCACCTCGCCCCGCGCGATCCAACCGAGCAGCTCGCCAGCGCGCGCGCCGAGCTCGGCGCGCGTGGCGATGTAGTGGTGCAGCGTGGGACGCGTGAGGAACAGCGAGCCCCGCTGGCTCAGCACCTGGGGGTCGATCGGCCCCACCGGTCCGCTCGACTGCCCGTACAGCACCATCAGGCCGCGCGGCTTTAGGCAGTTCAGCCCCTTGTCGAACGTCGACTTGCCCACGGAGTCGTAGATCACATCCACGCCGCGGTTGTCCGTGAGCCGCTTGACCTCCACCTCGAAGTCCTGCTCGGTGTAGAGGATCACGTCGTGGGCGCCCGCCTCCCGCGCCAGGGCCGCCTTCTCGCGCGTGGAGACCGTGCCGATGACCCGCGCGCCCTGCCGTCGCGCGATCTGACACAGCAGCAGGCCTACGCCGCCCGCCGCGGCGTGCACCACGCACGTCGCGCCGGCGTTCAGCGGATAGGTCGTAGTCGCGAGATAGTGCGCCGTCATACCCTGCAGCACGGCCGCGGCCCCCTGCCGCGCCGTCACACCATCGGGAAGGGCCACCAGGCGATCGGCCGGCACGGCGGCGTACGGCGCATACGCCCCGAGTATCCCGCAATACGCCACGCGCGTACCCACTCGCGGCTCCGACACGCCCGTGCCGAGCGCGGCGACGGTGCCGGCGGCCTCCTGCCCGAGGGTGAACGGCAGCGCGACCTTGTACAGGCCGGTGCGCTGATACACGTCGATGAAGTTCACGCCCGCGGCCTCGATCTTCACGACGGCCTGGCCCGCTTCCGGCTTGGGCTCCGGAACGTCCTCGAGACGCAGCGCCTCGGGCCCGCCCGGGGTGTGCACGCGAATAGCTTTCATGCCTGGAAACCTATCAGCCACCGACCACACGCGTCGGCGAAGGAGAGTTCCACATGAAAGTCGGGTTCATCGGTCTCGGCAGCATGGGACTGCCGATCGCTCGGCACGTGTTGCAGGCCGGCCACACGGTAGTCGTCTACAACCGCACGCGCAGCCGAGCGGACGCGCTCAAGCCGCTGCGGCCGACGGTCGCCGACAGCCCCGCCGCCGCGGCGCGGGGCGCTGAAGTGCTGGTCACGATGCTGGCCGACGACGCGGCGCTCGAAGACGTGATGCTGGGCTCATCGGGCGCGCTGCCCGCCCTCGCCCGCGGCGCGATCCACATGTCGATGAGCACGATCAGCCCGAAGTTGTCCCGCGCGCTCGCCGAGCGGCACCGGGCGGCGGGTCAGGAGTACGTGGCCGCGCCGGTGTTCGGGCGGCCGGAGGCGGCGGAAGCGAAGCAGCTGTGGATCGTGGCGGCGGGGCCCGCGCCGGCGATCGAGCGCTGCCGCCCCCTGCTCGACGCCGTGGGCCAGGGCGTGATCGTCGCCGGTGACGACCCGGGCCGAGCCAACGTGATCAAGCTGGCGGGCAACTTCCTGCTGGCCGCGGCGATCGAGGCGATGGGCGAGGCCTTCGCCCTGGTCCGCAAGTACGACGTCGCGCCGGCGGACCTGCTGGAAATCGTGAACGGCCGCCTGTTCCGGTCGCCCATCTACGAGAACTACGGCAAGCTGATCGCCGACGAGCGATACGAGCCGGCGGGTTTCAAGCTGCGCTACGGACTCAAGGACGTGCGGCTCGCGCTCGGGGCCGCGGAAGACGTCGCCGCGCCGATGCCGCTCGCCAGCCTGATTCGCGACCGCTATCTGTCCGCGGTCGCCCGCGGTTGGGGCGACATCGACTGGGCAGGGTTGGCACGCATCGCCGCAGCAGATGCGGGGCTCACCCCCTGAGTCCTCACCCCCTGTCCCCCTCTCCCTTCGGGAGAGGGGGACTCGCTACCCGCCCGCGATCGCCGGGATGACGGTCACCTCGTCGCCGTCCTGGACCGGCGCCGCGAAACCGCCGCGGAAGCGCACGTCCTCGTCGTTCACGTAGAAGTTCACGAACGGGTAGGGCTTGCCGTCCTTGTCGCGGAGCCGCGGCCCGAGCGCCGGGAAGCGCGTCGCCACATCGGCGACCGCCTCGCCCAGCGTCCGGCCCGCGGCTTCGATGGTGCGCGCCCCGCCCGCGTGGGCCGCGAGCACCGAGGGCAGATTCACCGTGATCGCCATATCAGCTCCTCCGCGCCATGCCGTTGATCACCGTTGCACCAGGGCGGCGACCTCGCGTAGCCGGGGCGCGATCACCGGCGCCTCGGGAAGCGTGTCGCGCACCGCGTCGAGCGTCTTCAGGCCGTGTCCCGTCACGCACAGCACGACCTCGTCCTCGGGCCCGAGCCGGCCATCCCGTGCGAGCGCCCGGGCGGCCGCGGCGGTGACGCCGCCCGCTGTCTCCGCGAAGATCCCAGCGTCCTCCGCGAGAAAGCGGATGCCGTCCACGAGCTCGGCGTCGCTTACCGCGGCCGCCCAACCGCCCGTCTCCCGAATGGCCCGCGCGGCGAACGCCCCGTCCGCGGGGTTGCCGATCGCGAGCGAGCGGCAGATGGTGCGCGGCAGCTCCGGTTGCAGCTCGCCGCCACCACGCTCTACCAGGCGCACGATCGGCGCGCAGCCCGACGCCTGGGCGCCGTACAGCCGGGGCACGGCGCCCGTCACCAGCCCGGCCGCGATGAACTCGCCGAATCCCTTACGCAGCTTAGTGAGGAGCGACCCGCCCGCCATCGGCGCCACCACGGCACTCGGCAGACGCCAGCCGAGCTGCTCCGCGATCTCGTGGGCCACCGTCTTCGAGCCCTCGCCGTAGTAGGCGCGCAGGTTGACGTTCACCATTCCCCAGCCGAACCGGTCCGCCACCTGCGCGCACAGCCGGTTGACGTCGTCGTACGTGCCCCGCACGCGCACCAGGCGGGAACCGTACACGCTCGTCCCCACGATCTTGGCCGTTTCCAGCTCCTCGGGGATGAAGATCCAGGCCGTGAGGCCGGCGCGGGCGGCGTGGGCGGCGACCGCGTTCGCGAGGTTGCCGGTCGAGGCGCAGCCGATCGTGTCGAGACCGAAGGCCGCGGCCGCGTTGATCGCGGCGGCCACGACCCGGTCCTTGAACGAGAGCGACGGATGCGACACGGTGTCGTTCTTGATCCATGCCCGAGCCACACCGAGCCGCCGCGCCAGCGCGGGCGCGTCGACGAGCGGCGTGAACCCGGTATCGAGCGACAGCGTCGGCTCGCCGTCGAACGGCAGCCATTCGCGGTAGCGCCACAGGGAGGGCGGCCGGCCGGCGATGGTGTCGCGGTCGGGGAGCGGGCGCTCCGGATCGTACACGGGATCGAGCGGGCCGAGGCACTGCCCGCAGATGGCGACCGGGGCGGGGGCGCCCGTGGCGCCGCAGTTGCGGCAGCGGAGCGGCCGCGCGGTGAGCGGCGGCGAAGCGATGAATGCCTGCGTCATACGTGAACCTCAACAAAAAAACCCGGGCAACAGACGCCGCGGGCGGTCGCTTTTTAGCACCTTGTTTTACGTGGCGGCAATACGCGGCAAAGCACCACGAAATGTCAGTTGTCAGTACGCCTTAAGTTATCCCCGTCCCCACAGGCGTCAAGGCGCCCACAAAGCGCCGCAGCGCGCCCAGCGCCCGCTCGAGCTCCGCCGGCTCCGTGGCGTAACACATCCGCAGATGCCCCGCGCCCCCGGGCCCGAACGCCGTCCCCGCGAGCACCGCCACGTGCTGCTCGGCGAGGAGCCGTTGCGCGAACGCCTCGCAGGTGAGGCCCGTGCGCTCGAGCACTCCGCCAATGTCGGGAAAGCAATAGAAGGCGCCTGCGGGCGTGGCGCAGCGGACGCCATCGATCGCGTTCAGGCCGCGCGCCAGCTGGTCACGCTTCACCTTGAGCCCCGCCACCATGCGGGCGACCGGCTCCTGCGAGCCCGTGAGCGCCGCCAGCCCCGCGTACTGCACGAACGTCGCCGTGCATGACACGTTGTTGATGAGCAGGGTGGTCATGGCCCCGGTGAGCGTCGCGGGCATCACGCCGAACCCGAGCCGCCACCCGGTCATCGAGTAGCCCTTGGAGAAGCCGTCGACGATCACGGTCCGCTCCGACATCCCCGGCAGGGCGGCGATGCTGTCGCGCCGCCCGTCGTAGCGGATCTGCCCGTAGACTTCGTCCGAGATCACCCACAGGTCGTGCCGCTGCGCCAGCTCCGCGAGCGCTTCGAGATCGCGCGGCGCGGCGACGCCCCCGGTGGGGTTGTGCGGCAGATTGAGGATCAGCACCCGCGTGCGCGGCGTGATCCGCTGCGCGATTGCCTGCACGTCGGGGGCGAAGTCCCGTGTTTCGTCGAGCGGATAATAGACCACCCGCCCGCCCGCGAACCGCACCACCGACTCATAGATGGGAAAGCCCGGGTCGGGCGTGAGCACCTCGGCACCCGGCTCGATCAGTGCCAGCGCCGCGCAAAAGAGCATCGGCTTGGCGCCGGGCGTGACCACCACGTTGTCGGGCCCGGCGCGCACGCCGCGCGCGACGAGCGAGCGCGCGATCGCCTCGCGCAGCTCGGGCACGCCCGCGGCCAGCGCGTAGCGCGTGAGCCCGTCACGCAACGCCCGCACGCCCGCTTCCACGACGTGCGGCGGCGTCGGCATGTCGGGCTCGCCGATCTCCAGGTGCACGACCTTGTGCCCGGCGGCCTCGAGCCGCCGCGCCGCGGCGAGCACCACGTATGCCTGTTCCGTGCCGAGCGTCTCGAGCCGTGCGGCTGCGTGCATGGACGTCCTTCACCAGTGACAAACGAACCCCGGAGGGACGCTCCGGGGTCGGAGCCTGCAATCTATCGACGACGTCCCTCGCGTGCCCTACCCGAACGGGGGGGCTGGAGGCGGGAGAGCTACTTGGCGCGCTCCAGGTAGACGCCCTCGCGAGGATCGACCCGCACCTTCTCCCCCTCGCTGATGAACTCCGGCACCTGGATGGTGACGCCGTTCGAGAGCTTGGCAGGCTTGGTACTCGCGGTCTTCGTGGCCCCCCGCATCACCGGCGACGTCTGCACCACGGTCAGCTCCACCACCGACGGCAGCTCGATTCCGACCGGCCGGCCGTTCAGCCACTCGACCTGAATGTGCATCTCCGGCTGCAGCCATTCGACGTCAACGCCCGTGGCTTCAGCGTCGAGCGTGTGCTGCTCGTAGCTCGTCGTGTCCATCACGTGCACGCCGCCCTGGTCGCGGTACAGGACCTGGAATTGCTTGGTCTCGAGCGGCGCCTCATCCACGAAGTCGGTGGCGGCGAGGCGCGTATCGAACGTGTTCCCGGTGACGAGGTTGCGGAGCCGCACCTGCACGAACGCCCGCAGGTTGCCGGGGGTGCGGTGGGTGAAGTCCATCACGCGGCACGGCTGCCCGTCGATCATGATGACGTGGCCGCGGCGAATGTCGGTCGCTTTCATTTCAGACGGCCCTTCTTCAAGAGGCGGGAAGATAAACCGCGTGGGGACAGGGTCAACGGGGCGGGGCAAAGTCGCCCAGCGAGAGCGCGTTCGTGAGATCCCCCACGCGCTCCCGCTGCCACCACGCGCCGCTCGCGGCCCGCTCGGACGGCGTGCTGAAACGGTAGCGGAAATAGGCGAGCCGCACGTAGCGCGGCGGCGCATCCGGAAAGGGGTCGTGGCCGAGCAGCGCCAGCACCTCGGGCGTCCCCGTCAAGACGTGCCGCAGGAGCGAGGGGAGCCACTCCCGCGCCCCTTCCGGGTTGAGTGCCGCGAACCACATCTGCCAGTCGAGCCGCGGCATGTGCGGAGCCACGAACGCCGGTCGCCGGTGCACATCGCCCGGCTTCCAGCGGAAGCCGTACTCGCTCCACTGCACGCCGTCGCGGCTGCCCTCGATGACGATCTCGGGACGCTCAGTCGTCATCACGCGGAACAGCCCGTACCCGTTCACCGAGCGCAGCGGCTCGATGGCACGGAGCAGCGGGTTGTCGAGCCCCGCCCGTGCACTGGGGAGCGTCTGCACGATCTCGCGCGCGAACGCGAGCAGCGAGAGCAGCGCGAGCACGGGCGCGACGCCGGCAATCGCATGACGCCGCCAGCGCGGCTCGGGTTCCGTGGCCGTAAGCTGCAGCGGCAGGACGCGCCGCAGCACGCCGTCGTCGAGCAGCGGGACGCACAAGACGATCGCCAGCAGGTTAAAAAAACCGTAGTTTCCCGTGAGGGCGATCGCGAGCTGGCCCAGCACCAGCAGCGCGCAGGCGGCATACCGCCCCCGGTGCCACCGCTCGGGCACGAGAATGAGCCAGGGAACGAGGAGCTCGATGGCGAGGATCACGAGCGTCATTGCCCGGTGCACCCAGGGGGACGTCCAGTGGGCGTACCAGGCGGGCCAGGTGGGGAGCGGCTGCGTCCAGAAGTGGTAATCGAGCGCGCTGAGATGACGCCACGCCGCGTCCCCGCTCACGAGCTTCGTCAGCCCCGAGAGGAACATGAGGCGGAACAGCAGCCACCACATCAGCCAGCGCATCCAGGGCGAGGGCGCCTGGTCTCGCGTCAGGCTGGGGACGAGCCGGCTGGGCGCGTACAGCACCGCCAGCAGCCCGGTCTCGAGCAGCAGGCCGTCCCACTGGAACCAGAGGAAGGCCTGGCCCGCGACGCTGAGCGACAGGTAGCACATCCAGAGGAGCAGGAGGACGGGGGCGGGCGCGACGCCGGCGATGAGCAGGACCGCAAGCGCGACGCCACCCCAGGCGAGCAGCTTCAGCATGCCGTCGCCCGCGCCGAGCCAGCACAAGGTCGGAAAGAGGCGGTAGGCCGCGCCGCCGTACAGCGCATGGGCCCGTTGCAGGAACGATCCGGCCGGCAGGATGCCGCGTTCACCCAGGAGGCCCGAGACTTGCACTGCCAGCGACACAAAGGCGATCAGGTAAACGGCGCCGAGCAGACGCAGGAACAGCCAGCGGGAGAGCAGGTAGGCGGGGTGGTCGGCCGGACGCGTGGCCCAAGCCTCGGTGATGTCCATCGTTGTGCCCCAAGATGCGGGCGATTATCTATTGAAGGAATACGTCCGCGCGGCGAACCGTACCGAGCCTTCCGGTGTAGCACTCTCGCATCAGACTTACTGAGCCATGTCACGTTGAGGAGGTTTGAGAACATGATCCGCACCAGCCGTCTCCTGGCCCGTGGCGCGTGGGTTCCCCTCGCGTTGCTCGTCGCGGCGGGCTGCAAGCAGGGACCGTCACCGGAGGTGCAGGCGCGCATCGACAGCCTGTCGCAGGCGTCGAGCGAGCGCGATCGCCTCATGCAGGAGGTGGCGGAGAACACGCGTCTCGTGAGCGAGGTCAGTCGGGAGATCTCCAAGGTGAACGTTCCGGGGCGGGCTCTCAAGATTTCCGCGGAGTCGCCGTTGCGGGCCTCGCGCGACACGCTCATTCAGAAGATCCGCTACGTGACGTCCCGAGTGCGGGAGCTCGAACCGCGTCTCAAAGAGAGCGAAAACCGGATCAAAGAGCTCACTACGATCTCCGACAGCCTGCGCAGCGACCTGGCGGCGACGATGCAGAACCTGCAGGGCGTGATCGACAATCAGAAGGAGACGATCGACGCCCTCAACCAGCAGGTCGAGACGCTCACCGCCGAGAACGTGGCGTTGAAGGACACGCTGGAGAACATGTCCACGATTTCCAACACGGTTTATTACGTGGTGGGCACCAAGGACGAGCTCGAGCGCAAGGGCGTAATTCAAGAAGAAGGCGGCGCCCGGTTCCTGTTCGTCCTGTGGAAGAGCGGCAAGACGCTCGTGCCGGCGCGCAACCTCGATCCCAGCGAGTTCACGCAGGCCGACCGGCGCCATCTGACCGAACTGCCGTTGCCCGAGTCGGACAAGGAATACCGTATCGTGTCGCGCCAGGACACGTCGGCCCTCGACACGCCGCCCGACCACGACGGCAAGCTCTCTGGGCACGCCGTGAAGATCGCGGACACGGCGCGCTTCTGGGCCAACTCGAAATACCTCATCATCGTCGAAGGCTGACCCAGACGGAGTCGGAGGTGCGGGCACCGCACCTCCGACTCCGCCCTTCCCCTGTATGCCGTTCCATACGATTTTGTTGTAGCTCACGCGCAACAACCTGTTCTCCCCCGCAAGCGCCCGGCGCCCCGAGCCCTGACCCGGTGCCGACTGCAGGGCGCGGGATTTGCCACAGGTTCGGGTGCGGACGTACGACTGACGCGAGGGGGAATCATGCATGGTGTGATCAGGCGGTATCGCGTGCGGCTGGGCACCGTGGCACAGGCGGCCCGCTACACCGAGAAGGGGTTCTTGCCCATCCTGCGGGGCATTCCGGGCTTCGTGTCCTCCCATTTGCTGGACGAGGGGAACGACGTGCTGACCTGGATGGCGCTCCTCGAAACCGAGGAAGCCGCCGAGGCTGCCGTGCGCGCGTCGCGCGACTGGTTCCGCGACGAGTGGTCGTCGTTCCGGCCGCTCCCCCCTGAAGTGGTGACCGGGGAGGTGCTGGCACGAGCCACGGCCGATCGCCGGCGCACGGTGGATCGCCGCCGGCTCGCGCTGGTCGGGGCCACGGCGTGGGACGGGCCGGAACGCCGGGCGGGCAGCGACCGGCGGCTGGAAGCGCCGAGCTGGGCCCGGGCGGGCTGACCCCGGCCGGCTAACGCTCGCGGGGCCGGACCTTCGCTCTGGCCCCCGCGGGCCCGAAGGCTCCATCCAGGTCGTCGAGCACGGTAGCGCCGCGCTCGACCCGCGCGCTATCGCTCGCGCACCGGAGCACGATTCCCGCGATTACACGCTCCACTCCCGCCGTCTCGCTGCGCCCGAATTTCCCGTCCTTACAGTCGATGTCGTGGACGATCTCGCCGATGGCGCCGAGCGCCGGATCGGTGAGTCCGAAGCGCGCCAGCAGCGACTCGAACGTGCAGCGGTCGCCGTCGTGCGTGAATTCGGCCTCGAACATGTCGAATCGCTGCTCCCCCGGCGCGGGGCGATGCTGCTGCGTCTCGACGAACCGGAAGCGCGCCTCGGGATCGATGAAGCGGCGGATGAGCCACGCGCTCGCGATCCGATCTACGTAGACCCCCTTCCGGGTCACCCAGGTGCGTCCGCGCGTGGGCCGGGAGACCGCCGGGGCAGCCCGAGGCCGCCTGCCCGGGCGGTGCCGCTGCCGCGCCCGCGCCAGTGCCGCTTCCGCCGCCCTCCGCCCCGCCGCCGCGAAGTGGTCGAGCGCGACGATCTCCGCCAGCCGTCGCTCCAACCGCGCCACGTCGCCGGCCACGTCCCGGGTCGGCTCGCGCGCGAGCTGACCCCTTCCCTCTTCCCCATCCCCGGTATTTCCGCCGCCTGCTGCTCCGCGCCTCCCGCAGCGCCTGGCTCGCCCGCACGCTGCGGCGCCGGGCTTTCTTCCGCCGGGCCGTGCGCCGCTTCCTGCCCGGGGAGCACGTGGGTGCCGCGCTCGACACCGCCGCCGCCCTCGCCCGCGACGGGATCGGCAGCGTGCTTACGCAGCTGGGGGAGCAGGTCACGAACCGCGACGAAGCCGCCGCGGTACGCGATCAGTACTTGCGGCTGCTCGACGAAATCCGGTCGCGCGACTTGCCGGCGGAGATCTCCATCAAACTCACGCACCTGGGCCTCGACGTGAATCCCAAGGCATGTCTCCAGGACTTGCTGGGGCTCGCGGCGCGGGCGGCCGCTGCCAAATCATTTCTCTGGATCGACATGGAGGAGTCGCGCTACGTGGACGCGACGCTGGAGCTCTTCCGCGCGGTACGCGCCGCCCGTCCCGACGTGGGAGTGTGTCTGCAGGCGTACCTGCGTCGCACCCCCGCCGACCTAGAGGGACTGCTACCGCTCGCGCCCGCCATTCGTGTCGTGAAGGGCGCCTACAACGAACCGCCCGACGTCGCGTTTCCGAAAAAACGCGATGTCGACGCCGCCTATGCGGTGCTCGCCGGCCGGCTGCTGGAGCGCGCTGCGGCCGGTGGGGCGCGTGTCGTGTTCGGTACGCACGATCTCGACCTCATCGAGCGGCTGCGCGCCCGCGCCCTGGCGCTCGGCGTCACGGGCGGAGGCTACGAGGTGCACATGCTGTACGGCATTCGGGCCGCCGCGCAGCGCGCCCTCGCGCAGCAAGGCGTGCCCGTGCGCGTACTGATCAGCTACGGGACGCACTGGTTCCCGTGGTACATGCGGCGCCTGGCGGAGCGACCGGCCAACGTCTGGTTCGTAGTGCGGCACCTGCTGGGATGATCCCGGGCTTGCGCCCGGAGTTAGTAGGGGCCTGTTTTCTCATCGATGGTCACGCACACGCTGACCTCCCGCCCCGTCGAGCTCGACCGCTGGCGCGGCGACACGCCCGGGTGTCGAGATCGCATTCATCTGAACAACGCGGGCGCCGGGCTCATGCCCCGCCCCGTGCTCGACGCGCTCACCAAGCACCTCGCGCGAGAGGCGGCGATCGGCGGCTACGAGGCGGCCGACGAAGCGGAGCCGCTGGTGCGCGAGACCTACGCCCTCGTGGCTCAGCTGGTCGGCGCGGCGCCCAAGAACATCGCGCTGGTCGAGAACGCGACCGTCGCGTTCTCCCAGGCGCTCTCCGCGTTCGACTTCCGTCCCGGCGACCGCATCGTCACCACGCGCGCCGACTACCCGTCGAACCAGCTGATGTACCTGTCGCTGGCGCAGCGCGCCGGCGTCGAGACCGTGCGCGCCGACGATCTCCCCGAGGGCGGCGTCGACCCGGAGAGCGTCCGCCGCCTGGCACGCGATCCCCGCACCCGGCTGGTCGCGCTCTCGTGGGTGCCGACCAATTCGGGGCTGGTGCAGGACGCCCGCGCCGTCGGCGGGGTGTGCGCCGAGCTGGGCGTGCCGTACGTGGTCGACGCCTGTCAGACCGTGGGCCAGATGGCGGTCGACGTGAACGCGCTGCGGTGCGACTTCCTCGCCGCCACGGGGCGCAAGTTCCTGCGCGGCCCCCGCGGCATCGGCTTCCTGTACGTGTCCGACCGGATGCTCGAGCGGGGGGCGTTCCCGCTGTTTCTCGACATGCGCGGCGCCGACTGGACCGACCCCGACACGTTCCGCCTGGCGGACGGTGCGCGCCGCTTCGAGAACTGGGAGTTCGCCTACGCCCTCATCGTCGGCCTCGGCGCCGCCGCCCGTTATGCGCTCGCGACCGGCCCGCTCGGTCATGAGCGAGCCTGGCGGCTCGCCGCGCTGCTGCGCGAGCGACTCGAGGCGGTGCCGGAGGGGCGGCTGCTCGACCGCGGCCGGGAGCGGTGCGCCATCGTCACGCTCGACGTCCGGGGACAGAACGCCGCCGAGCTGGAGCTGCGTCTCCGCGAGCGCGGCGTCAACACCAGCTCGGCCGACCGCATGTCCGGTGTACTCGATATGGACGAGAAACGCGCGGCCACCGTGCTCCGCTTCTCACCACACTACTACAATACGGAAGACGAGCTCGATGCCGCGGTCGCGGCGTTGATCGACCTCGTACGCCGATGATCAGGCGGCTCACGTTGTGGCTGGCGATCCCCGGGGCGGCGCTGCCCGCCCAGGCTCGCAAGAGCCAACACGCGACGGTCATGCAGGCGATCGGCGCAACCCAGGTGACGATCGTCTACAACCGACCGGGCGCGCGCGGCCGCAAGCTGTTCGGCGAGCTGGTGCCCTGGGGCAAGGTGTGGTGTCCGGGCGCCGACGAGGCGACGACGATCGCCGTCACCAGGGACGTGCTGGTCGCCGGGCAGCGACTCCCCGCCGGTACGTACAGCATCTGGGCGATTCCCGGCCCCGCGGAATGGACGCTGATCTTCAGCAAGGCGGCGGACGTGTTCCACATCCCCTACCCCGGTCCGGATCAGGACGCGCTGCGCGTCACGGTGAAACCGCAGGCGGGACCGTTCATGGAAGCGCTGGCATTCTACTTTCCGGCCGCGGACGCGGACCGAGCCGTCCTGAACCTGCACTGGGGCGAGACGGTCGTGCCGGTCCCGCTGGCGGCGCCCTAGCAGCGACCCGCTACGCTTCGTAGCGCTGAATCCGCGACCCGTTGCCGGCGGCGCGAGCTCGGACGAGGGCCGCGCTCGCGTGCCCGAGCAGGCTGGCGGGGTCGAGCGGCGTCTCGTGCAGGTCCACGACCGCCTCGAATCCCGCCCGCACCTCGAGCGGCGGCAGCCCGGCGGGCCGCGGGCCACCCTCGATCACCTGCGACAGCCGGCGCGCCATCTGCGCCGCTCCGGCGGGGGCGGTCGAGGGAGCGAGCAAGAGGAATTCGCCGCCCGCGGCTCGACCGATGGCGTCCGAGGCACGGCCGCTCGCCTGGAGCAGCCGCGATGCGAAGTCGACGACGACCGGCGACGCGGTCGCGGCCGCCGGCCGGGCCTGGTGCGCTTCCGGCTCCACCACGAGCGCCACGCAAGCGAGCGGGGCATGCCGGCGAAACGCGTCCGAGACCAGCTCGCGGGCGCGTCGCTCGAGACCCCGTTGCGTGTACAATCCGCTCGCCGGCTCCGTATCCTCTTCCAGCACGTGGTCGGTCTCGAGCTTGACGCGAGTGAACGCGTCGACCTTCAACAGGAGCTCCTCCGCGTTGAGCCCGAGGCTCAGATAGTCCCACGCCCCCGCCTCGAGCGCCGCGAGCCGCTGCTGCTTGGTCGCCGGAGTCGAAGTGATCATGATCACGGGTGTGTGCCACGACACGGCCCGCTGCAGCCGTAGCCGGCGACACACGACGATACTGTCGAGATCCTGGAGGTTCGCGTCGAGCAGGACCACGTCCGGCCGCAGCTCCGGCGCCTGCTCCAACAGCTCGCGCCCGCTCGCCACGGACAGGACCCTGTATCCCTGAGGAGCGAGCATGCTGTCGAGCGCCCGGGTGAGCCAGGTGCCGGCGTGGGCAACGAAGACCACGGGTATGCGGATGAAGGGCGCGCGCTGAGGCAAGCTGGTGCTTTCGCAATGAGGGCGTGCATGACCGACTAGGGCGCCCCGTGCTCCGTGCTCTGGAATGTCGCAGCGGGGGCCCTGGGGAAAAACCGGGCGAACCCCTAGATCAGGCGGGGAGAAGACCCGGGGGCGTCACGGCTCGATGAGGCCCTCACGGATCGCGTAGCGGACGAGACCGGCGACATCGTGCACGTTCAGCTTCTTCATCACGCGCGTGCGGTGGAACTCGGCCGTCTTGGGAGTGATCGCGAGCAGCGCGGCGACCTGCTTCGTCGACTTGCCCTCGGCCACGAGCTGCACGACCTGGCGCTCACGCGACGTCAGCCGGCCGCGGTCCGCGGCTGCGGCGGCGCGGCAGGCCTCCACGACCGCCTGCGAGACGCCCGCCCCCACGTAGAACCCACCGCGCGACACCTGCTCGATGGCCAGGGCGAGGTCTTCTCCCGCCTGGGTCTTGAGCACGAACCCGCGCACGCCCGCGCGGACCGCGTCCGTCACCAGGCGCTCCTGCTCGAGCGCCGTCAGCATCACGACCTGGGTGTTGGGACACGCCGCGACGATCTGGCCCGCGGCATCGATGCCGTTGAGCAGCGGCATCATGATGTCGAGCACCGCGACGTCGGGCTCGAGCTCGCGCGCCACCTCCACGGCCGCCCGCCCGTCGGATGCCTCGGCCACCACCGCGAATCCGTGACGCTCGAGCAGGGCGCGCACGCCTTGCCGCAGTACCACGTGGTCGTCTGCCAGCACTACTCGTAGCGCCATTGTTCCTCCGGGCTCCTCTTATACGGAACGGGTGGGCGCGGCGTCAAGCGCCCGTGTCACGCCGGGCGCGAAGTACCCATCGACGCGTGAGTTATCGGTTACAGTTCTAGTCATGCCGTCCGCCCTCTCCGCACCGCCACGGCTGTCCAAGTCGCGCTATCTGTCGGGCCTCCAGTGTCACAAGCAGCTGTGGTGGCGGGTGCACGACCCCGACGCCCCGGAGCTGTCGCCGTCGGCGGGGCAGCAGAACCTGTTCGCCCAGGGGCGCGAGGTGGGCGTGCGCGCTCGCCAGCACGTGCCGGGCGGGCAGCTGATCGATCTGCCGTTTTATCAGCACGACAACATGGTAGCCGCGACGCGCGAGGCCCTGCAACACGACGTGCCGGCCATTTACGAGGCCTGGTTTCTGGCGGACGACACCTACGTGGGGGTCGACATCCTGGAGCGCACCGCCCGGGGCTACGGCGTGATCGAGGTGAAGGCGTCCAACAGCCGCAAGCCGGAGCACCTTCCCGACGCGGCCGTCCAGGTGCACGTGCTGCGGCGGGCAGGCCTCCCGGTGGAGCGCGCCGAGGTCATGCATCTCAACCCGCAATGCCGCTACCCCGACCTGGCCAACCTGTTCGTCCGCGAAGACGTGACGGCGCTGGTGGAGGGGGCGCTGATCGGCGTGCCGGACGAGCTCGCGGCGCAGCGGGCGATGCTCGCGGGACCGGTCCCGGACGTCCCCATCGGCGAGCACTGCACCACGCCGCACGACTGCCCGTTCATCGCGCGTTGCTGGCCCAAGACGTCGGATCACCCAGTGAGCAGCCTGTACCGCATCGATCGGAAACGGGCCCTCGAGCTCGAGGCCGACGGGTTTGCGACGATCTACGACCTGCCGTCCGACCTGGAGCTCTCGGTGATCCATGCACGCCAGGTGAAGGCCGTCCAGAGCGGGCGGATGGTGGTGGAGCCCACGCTCACAAAGGCGCTCGCCCAGTTCGCGGCACCGCTCGCGTTTCTCGATTTCGAGACGGTGAGCCTCGCGGTCCCCCGTTGGACGGGGTGCCGACCCTGGCAGCAGGTGCCGGTGCAGTTCAGCGTGCATACCGAAGAGCGGGGGGCCCTAGTGCACCGCGCATGGATCGCGGACGGGCCCGAGGATCCGCGCCCGGCGCTCGCCGCGGCCCTCGTGGAGGCGTGCGCCGGGGCGAAGAAGATCGTGGCCTATTACGCGAGCTTCGAGCGGGACTGCATCAGACAGCTGCGGGAGGCGGTGCCCGGCTGCGCCAAAGAGCTCGAGCGCATCGAGCGACGCCTCGTGGACTTGTTGCCGGTGATCCGGAGACATGTCTACCACCCCGACTTCGGCGGCGGATTCAGCATCAAGAAGACGCTGCCCGCGCTCGTCCCGGGGCTGTCGTACACGGACTTGCAGGTGCAGGACGGCGAGGTCGCGACGGTCGAGCTGCAGCGCCTGATGCTGCGGGGCGCCGAGCTGCCGGCGGGGGAGCGGGCGGCGCTGCGGGACGCGCTGCTGCGCTATTGCGAGCGCGACACGTGGGCGATGGTGAAGCTGCTGGGGAAATTGCGGAGCCTGGTGGCGGATCAGCTGGAGCTGTTCTGAGCCTTCTGGAAGTCTTCCGGGGTGTCGACATCCACGAGCATCTCGGGCCCCCGGTCCACGTACAGCGCCTCGCGCTGGTGCGCCTGCACCACCGCCTTGCCGCATCCTTCCCCGGTCCACGCCCGCAGCTCGCCGAACAGCGCCCGCCGAAACAAGAGCGGCGGTGCGGTGACGTCGCCGTAGCGCGACACGACGAGCGGCGCGTCGCTCGTGTGCGCCCGGCTCACGAGCTCGGAGAGGGCGGCTGCGCTCACGTGCACCATGTCCCCCAACAGCACCACGACCGCATCCACGTCTCCGCCCAACAGGTCGAGCGCCGCGTGCAGCGACGCGCTGGTCGGGCCCGTGAAATCGGGATTGCGTGCGATCTTCACGGGAAGCTCCGCGAGGGCGGCGCGCGCGCGGTCCGCCTCGTGCCCGAGCACCACCACGACGGGCGCCAGTCCGGCCGCGAGCGCCCGGCGGGCGGCGCGCCGTACCAGCGGCTCGCCCGCGAGCTCGAGCAGCATCTTGTTCCGGCCCGGCCCCATGCGCCGCGAGGCGCCGGCCGCGAGCACGACGCCGGCCACGCACAGCGGCTCAGTCTGTCGGGGCATGGATGGGCGCGAGCCGCTCCCGCAGCGACCGGGCCCGCCGGCCGGAGCGCACCGCGAGCACCTCCGCGATCACGGCCAGCGCCACTTGTTCGGCGCCGTCGGTCCCGATGTCGAGGCCCACGGGCCCGTACACGCGCCCCTCGTCCAGGAGGCCCTGGGCGGCGAGGTTGCGCAGCATACGATCGGTGCGCTGGCGCGGACCCAACACGCCGATGTAGGCGACCGGCGTCTTCAGGAGCGCGCGTAGGTACGCCTGATCGTCGGCGAAGTTGTGGTTCATCACGACGGCGTAGCACTCGCCGTCGAGCGGCGTCGCTGCTCCCAGCTCGTCGCCCGTGCTCCGCACCAGCGCCGCGGCGGCCGGGAACCGCTCGCGGGTGAGCAACCCGACCCGCCGATCGACGACCACGACGCGGAACCCGACGTCGGCCGCGAACCGGACCAGTGGCCGGGCGTCGTCGCCCGCGCCCAGCACCACCAGCTGGGGCGGAGGCACCAACACGTCGAAGAACACCGACCGGCCGCCGATCTCGTGGATCCCGGATTCTCCGGTTGCGAGCAGCTCGCGCGCTGTGGCCGTGACCCGGGTGTTCAGGTCTGCCGAGCCGAGATCGCCCTCGGCGCTGGCGCTCGTCACGATCAGTCGCATCCCGCATCTCGCATCCCGCATCCCGATGAGTGTCGCCACGGCAAACGGTGTCCGGCCATCGAGCAACTCCCGCTCTTTCGGCCTCGCCTCAGCGGGCTCGACGTACACGTCGACTTGTCCTTCGCACCCCACGCCCAGGTCCCAGGCGGCGATTTCGTCGGCGCTGGAGCAGTAGCTCCGGAGCTCGGGCGCGCCGCTGCGGATGACCTGCAGCGCCACCTCGCGCACGTCCTGCTCGAGGCAGCCACCGCTCACGTTGCCCGCGCTGCTGCCGTCGCCCGCGACGGCGAGTTTCGAGCCCTCGTGCCGGTAGGCCGAGCCGCGGACCCGTACGACCGTCGCCAGGGCGGCGGGCTTCCCCCCGCGGCGGGCCCCGGCCAGGAAATCGAGCACCTCGCGCGTTTCAAGCCATTGTTTCATGCGATCTCCCCGCGGGTAATCTAGCGACGGGGCGGGTCTTGCCCGGAGGGGGCCCGGCGGTACCTTCACCGTTTCCGCCGCGCCGAACCCTCTCGCGGGAGAATCCACACGTGAATCGCACCGCCACGCTGCTGCTCGTCGCCGCCCTGCCTGCCGGCCTGCTCACCGCGCGCCCCGGCCCGGAGGACGAATCGGTCTTCGTCCGGGGCCTCCGCCCCGACCAGCACGAGTCCGTGCTGTACGTCTGGACCAGCGACGCCGACCAGAAGGATCCCGACTTTCTCACCGTGATCGACGCGAGCCCCACGTCGTCGACGTATGGCACGATCATCACCACCGTGCCGACGAGCGCGCCGGCGAACGAGGCGCACCATTTCGGCTACACGGTCAATGCCGACCGCATCTTCGCGGGCGGGCTGTTCTCGAACCGGCTCTTCATCTACGACGTCGCCACCGACCCGAGGCATCCCACGCTCGTCAAGACGGTGCCCGACCTCGCGGCGAGCACGGGCTTCTCGGGACCGCACACGTTCTACGCCGTGCCCGGCGGCGTGATGATCGCAATGCTGGGGGCGAAGGACGGGGGCGCGCCGGGCGCGCTCGTGCAGCTCGACAACGATGGCAACTTCGTGAAGGCGCTCCCCGCGCCGGATTACATGTACGACGTCGGGATCAAGCCCGAGCTGAACCTGATCGTGACGTCGAGCTGGGCCCACCCACACGCGGTGAAGGCGGGCAATACGCCGATGGACCAGGTGGGGGACGTCGTGGTCGCCTGGGACTACAAGACCGGCAAGGTCCTCCAGGAGGAGCACCTCGACAAAGCGCCACTCGAGGTGCGCTGGCTGCACGGGGCGACGGCGCGCGGCGGCTTCATCAACTGCGCCTTCGGCAACAGCGTGTGGCACTGGCAGGTGGGAAAGGACGGCAAGCTCGCGTTCACGCGCGTGCTCAAGCTAGCCGACAACGCCATCCCGGCGGACATGCGGATCTCCTACGACAACCGGTTCCTGTTCGTGTCGCTGTTCGGTGGCGGTGCAGTACAGCAGTACGACATCGCCGACCCGTTGCATCCCACGCTCGTGAGCACGGTGCCCTTCCCTCAGGCGCAGATGATGAAGCTCACGCCCGACAACAAGCGCCTGTACGTGAGCAACTCGCTGCTCTCGAACCTGGACGGCAAGGTGCCCTACCGGGTACGCCTCATCGAGGTGAGCGCGAAGGGCATGACGCTCGATCCGAAGTTCGATGTGGATTTCGAGCACCTGCCGACGGGAGAAGCGCGGCCGCATGACATGTTGCTGAAATGAAAAGAGGCGTCGAGTAAGAGACGTCACGCAAAGACGTAGCACAGAGGCGTCGCGCGAAGTCGAACCATGCCATCGGGTCCCGCGTTCCTGTTCGATCTCGACGGCACGCTGGTGGACAGCGTGTACCAGGACAGCGTGTACCAGCACGTGCTCGCCTGGCGCGAAGCGCTCGAGAGCGTGGGGATCGAGCTCTCCGTGTGGCGCATCCACCGTCGCATCGGCATGAGCGGCGGCTTGTTCGTCAACGCCCTGTTCCGCGAGACGGGACGGGAGCTGAAGCCGGAACAGGCGGCGCAGATCCGGCGCGTCCATGCCGAGGCCTACGCGCGCCAGATATCGCAGGTGCGTCCCCTCCCGGGCGCACGGGAACTCCTCGCCTATCTCACCAAAGTGGGCGTTCCGTGGGCGATCGGCACGAGCGGCCGGATGGAGAGCGCCAAGCCCAACCTCGACATGCTGGCGATCCCCGCCGGCGTCCCGATCGTGACGCGCGATCAGGTGGAGCACGCGAAGCCCGACCCCGATCTGTTCCTTGCCGGGGCGGAGCGGCTGGGCGTGCCGATCGACGAGTCGATCGTGGTGGGGGATAGCGTGTGGGATCTGTTGGCGGCGCGGCGCGCGCGGGCGATGGGGGTCGGGCTCTTGTCCGGCGGGTACGGAGAAGAAGAGCTGGAGCGGGCCGGCGCGTATCGCGTGTATCAGGACCCCGCCGACCTGCTCAAACACCTCGACGAGGTGGGTGTGCGCCTGGGGAGCACGCCGCCGTAGCTCATCCCGAGAAGTGCTCGTCCTGCCGCAGCTGCACCACACGGTCCCACGCGCTCGTCTGCCAGTTGTCGGGCTGGTCACGCTCGCGCACCCAGGGCGGCAGCGGCAGCGCGAGGTAACCGGAGAGGGCCTCGACGTAGGGCTCGTACATGCGGCGCAGCTCGGTGAGCCGCTCCTCGAAGTCGGACCGGGCCTTGAGCGCCAGGCCGCCGCCCGCGAGGCGGTCGCGCAGCCGCGCCAGCCGCGCCGTCTCCAGTCGGTCATCGGGCCGCCGCGGCGGCGTGCTGTACACCTGCGCCAGATCGACCACCGCGTGGCGCGCCATCGCGAACGTCAGCTCGGCCTGCCGCACGCACCACCCCTCGAGCCCCACGATCACGAGCGCGCTCGCGTCCAGGATGGTCGTGAGGGCCGCCACCCACGACTCGTTGTAGTGCTGCGACCGGAAATAGCCGAGCGGTGGATACGACAGATGGCTCTCGAGCACGTCGGCGGCCCAGCGCTCCCATTCCTTGAGCAGATCGGCCAGCGCCGCGGCGCGCGGATCCGCCCGGTGCCGCCACAAGAGCTCGGCCGCGCTGGGCGGTGAGCCGGCGCGCGCGTCGAGCAGCGAGATCGCGACCTCGCGGCGCGAGAACGCCTGATAGATCACCGGAAAGTATCCGATCACGGCCGCGAGGAAGGCGAATCCGGTTCCCGCCTCGATTACGGTGAGCGTCTTGGCGAAGGCGCTCCGGGGCACCACGTCTCCGAGGCCGAGCGTGAAGAACGTCGTGCCGCTCATGTACAAGTCCGACCAGAACCCCGTGCCGCCACCGCCCGCCACCGTCATGGCCGAGCCGGCGGCCCATTGCAGCAGCCCGAACGAGAACACGCTGCCCGCCGCCCACAGGGCCAGCAGCGCGATGAGGGAGAGGGGGCCGTAGAACGACAGGAACGCCTCCCGCCGCCGGCCCGTGAGCAGCCGCGCGGTGGCGCGCCACGGCGCCCAGGTGTAGCGGTAGAACATCTTGGTGACGCGGATCCGCCCGCTCACCCGCCGCGGCAGGATGATGGTCTCGAACGCGTCCCACAAGACCACGGCCAGCAGCACCGCGCCCCCCACACCGCCGATCCAGCGCATGTCCGCCGCTCCAGGCCCCGAGACGCTTGACGAAACAGTCTGACTGACCCCGCGCGCAAGCCCGGGGTAACGGCTGGCGAGCCTTCCGCGGCGCCCGTAAACTTGCTCGGTGAGCTTCGACCAGGTGAGGCGCAGGTGCGGTGCTGCGCTCACCGCCCTGGTGGGCGTGTGCGTCGCTACGGGTGCGTCGGCGAGCCAGACACCGGCCGACTCGACCCCGCTACGGGCTGCGGACCGCGTGTTCGAAGCGACCCAGCCACTCGACCTCACCCTCAAGGCCGACTTCGGCGCCATCAACAAGAATCGCGGCAACGAAAAGCCGGACCACCCCGGTGTGCTCTCCTATGTCACCGCGGCCGGCGACACCGTAGCGCTCGATGTACAGCTGCACACCCGTGGGCACTTCCGGCTGGCGCACTGCCAGTATCCGCCGCTCAAGATCGTCTTCAACCGCGAGCAGACGGCACACACGACGTTCGCCCATCAAGGGAGCCTCAAGCTCGCCGTGCAGTGTCGCGGCGGCCAGACGTATGCCAACTACCTGCTGGAAGAGTATCTCATCTACCGGGCCTACAACCTGCTCACCGACCGCAGCTTCCGGGTGCGCCTGGCGCGGGTGAGCTATGTAGACGTGAACGGCAAGCACGCGCCCGAAATGCGGCGGGCGTTCTTCGTCGAGGACGACGACCGCATGGCCCGGCGCAACACGACGCACGTAATCGACCAGAAGGGACTGTCCCAGGGCGACGTCGACTTCCAGCAGATGGGCGTGGTCGTCGTGTTCCAGTACCTGATCGGTAACACCGACTGGGCGGTGTCGGCGCTGCACAACATCGTGCTCACCGAGGACTCGACCGGCGTAATCTACCCCGTTCCGTACGATTTCGACTGGTCCGGCGTCATCTGGACACCGTACGCCCAGCCCGATCCGCGGCTCAACCTCTCCACCGTGCGCCAGCGGGCGTTTCGCGGCATGTGCCGCTCGCCGCAGGAGCTCGCCACGCTGTTCGCGCGCTTCAACGCCCAGAAGGACACGATCTACGCGCTGTACCGCGGGATGGCCGCGGAGGGGCTCGAGGCCAAACGGATCTCGCAGGCGCTCGATTACTACGACGAGTTCTTCAAGACCATCAACGACCCCGGTCGCACGCGTCGCGAGTTCATCCTGGCGTGCCCGCGGAGCTGAGCGCCGTGCCCTCCGTGACCGAGCTGCGCTGGGACGTGCCGAGCGCCGCGCGCCTGGCCGAGCTGGTCGCCGCGCCTCTGCCGCTCGGCCTCGCGGCGGCACGGCCGCGGCGCACCTTTCACCGCGACCTGTATTTCGACACGCCAGCGGGCGACTTGCGCCGACGCAGCATCACGTGCGGCATGCGCTTCGACGTGGACGATCGGCGCGAGCTCGCCCTGGACGTGGGTACGGTCCGCTACGTTACCCCGGTCGTCGAGCTCGAGCCGCGGGAGGCGTTCCGTGGCGACGCGGAGCCGGCGCGCCGGCTGCGGGCGCTGGTCGATCCGGAGCGGCTGGTGCTCGTCTGCGAGCTCGAGGTCGAGCGTGAGCTGCGCGGCGCCCGCCTCCCGATCGTGCTGCTGCCGCAGCTCGAGCTCGCCTACGACACGGTGACGGTGCGCGGGACCGACCCGTCGCCCGTGTTCCGCGAGCTGGTGATCACCCGGCGCCCCTGGTGCATGATCCCGGCGGGGCGCCTGGCCCGCTCGATCGAGCGCCGCTACGGCCTCGCCCCCGCCGCGCTCGACCGGGTGGAGCGCGCCCGAACGCTGCGCCTCGCGCTCGAGACGGCGCGCGGCCCCACGCAGGACGCACGGCAGATCGCCGTACTGGCCGTAGCGCACGGGCGGCTGGCGCTGTGGCGCAGCGGGGCCGCGCTCGAGCTGCCGCTCGAGACGGGGGGCGGCGAGGAGGCGTGCCGCCGGGCGATGCGTCGCCTGTTCGGCAGCGTCGAAGGCGAGACCCGCCTGATCGGTGTGGTGCGCGCGGCGGACCGGCGACCGGCGGTCGAGGTCTGGCTGGTGCGGCGCCTGCGCCGTAACCTCACCGCGGCCCCGCCCGGCGGGCTGCAATGGTTCACGCCGGCGGACGTGATCGCGCGCGTAGGCTCGCCTGTGTTGCGGGATCCGACAACGCTCTCGGCGCTGGCAGTCGCGGCGCGCTCGGAGCTCGTGCCGGAGTGGTCCGCCGCGCCACTCGCGCCGGTGCAGCCGACGGCACCCACCGGCGGCACGACCGACGAGTCCAGCCGGCTCACACTGAGCGAGCTGCGGGTGCCGGCGCTGCCGCGCCGGGCCCTCGACGCCGCGCGCCAGGCGCCCGACCAGTTCGTCAATGCGCTGCTCTCGACGCTCGAGTTCAACGTCCGGGTGCTCGAGCTGGCCGAAGATCCCCGCGTTCCGCTGCTCGCGCGGCTGCGCTTCCTCGCGATCTTCAGCACGAACCTGGATCAGTTTTTTATGGTCGACGTCGGCGCGCTGCAGCACCAGGTGGCGGCGGGCGTGGTGGAGCGCTCACCCGACGGCCTCACACCGGCCGAGCAGCTCGACGCGATCGCGATCCGCCTGCATCCACTCATCGCGCGGGAGTATCGCTCGTTTCGCGAGCTGTTGCGGGGCCCGCTCGCCGCACAGGGGATCTGCGTCCGCGACTGGGCGGAGCTCGACCTGAGCCAGCGCACCACCCTGGCGCGCCGCTTCGCGGACGACGTGGCGCCGCTGCTCACGCCCAAGGCGCTCACCCGCGCCCCCGGACATGCCTTTCCGCACCTCGCGGACCGGCGGATGAGCCTTGCGGTCATGCTGCGGGACGGGCCCGACGGCCCGCCCCACTTCGCGACGGTCGAGCTGCCCCCCTCCCTGCCCCGGTTCCTCGCCGTGGGTGGGGAGGGCGGCGTGGTCGCGCTCGAGACGCTGGTGCGTGCTCACCTCGACACGCTGTTCCCGGGCCGGGAGATCCTGGAGGCGCACGCGTTTCGCGTGACGCGCAGCGGCGACATTCAGCTGGACGAGCTCGGGGCGGCGAGCTTCGTGCAGGCGGTCGCCGAGGAAGTGCGACGGCGGCCCTGGGGACCGGTGGTGCGCCTCGAGGTCGAGCGCGCGATGCCGCCGGCGCTGCGCGAGCTGCTGCAGCGCGAGCTGCGCTTCGAGGAGAGCGAGCTCGCGAGCGCGCTCGGGCCGTCGGACGTCTACGCGGCCGACGGGCCGGTGCATCTCGGCGCCGTCACCGAGCTGGCCGGCGCCCACCCCCGCCCGGAGCTCGATTACCCTCCGCTCGCCGCGCGCGATCCCTTTCCGGCGAGTCGCAGCGTGTTCGACGCGCTCGACTCGGGCGACGTGCTGGTGCACCAACCCTACGACGGTTTCGCCGAGAGCTTCGAGCGCTTCATCGCCGAGGCGGCGGACGATCCCGCCGTCGCCGCGATCAAGCTCACGCTGTATCGGCCCGGCGGGCCGTCGGCGCTGGGTGACGCACTGCGGCGCGCGGCCGCCCGGGGCAAGGACGTATCCGTGTTCATCGAGCTGAAAGCGCGATTCGACGAGGAGCTGAACATCGGCTGGGCGCAGAGCCTCGAGGCGGCGGGCATCCACGTGATCACCGGCGTCGCGACCCTCAAGACCCACGCCAAGATCGCCCTCGTCATCCGGCGGACGGGCGATCGCACGCGGCGCTATGGCCACGTTGGGAGCGGCAACTACAACCCCGACACCGCCAGGCTGTACACCGATCTCGGGCTGTTCACCGCGGATGAGGAGATCACCGCCGATCTACACGCGCTCTTCAACGAGCTCACCGGCTCCTCGCGCGCCCCGCGGGCGGCGTTCCGGCGGCTGCTCGTCGCACCGACCAACATGCTCGACCGGTTCCTCGCCCTCATTGCGCGCGAGGCGGAGCACGCGCGCGCCGGCCGCGGCGGGCGCATCCGCGCCAAGCTCAACGGCCTCGCCGACTGCAGCGTGATCGGCGCGCTGTACCGCGCGTCGCAAGCCGGCGTGGACGTGCGTCTGGTGGTGCGGGGAGTGTGCATGCTGCGCCCCGGCGTGCCGGGGCTATCCGAGCGGATCAAGGTGGTGAGCGTGCTGGGCCGCTTCCTCGAGCACGCGCGCATCTATCACTTCGGGAACGGCGGAGCCCCGGAGTACTACATCGGGTCGGCCGACTGGCGGCCCCGCAATCTGCGCCGCCGCATCGAAGTCGTCACGCCGGTGGACGACGCCGCCGCACGGGAGCGGTTGGACGGCATTCTCGAGCGCGAGCTCGCCGACTCCGACGCCTGGAGTCTCGCCTCCGACGGCTCCTACGCCCGGAGCGCGGGCGTCACTCGTCCCCCGCGTACCGCATCTCATTCGTCGGCGTGAAGCCGAGCTTCTCGTACAGCGGACGCCCATCGGCCGAGGCGTGCAGCACCACGCTCTCGATGCCGCTTGCCCGGCACCACCGCAGCAGCTCGCGCAGCAGCGCCGCGGCCACGCCCCGGCGCCGCCACGCCCGCTCGGTGAATACGTTCATGACCAGACCCTGCGGTCCGCGCACCAGGCGCGAGTCCCCGGGCGCGGGTCGCGGCAACAGCTCGCGCAGCTGCAGCCCCGCCCCACCCACGATCTCGCCCCCGGCCTCGGCCAGCCAGGCGACATAGCGGCCGTCCGGGATCGCGGCGGCGAAGTACGCGCGCGCCGCTTCGACCAACGTGTCGCGCAGGTTGTCGCTCAGCTGGCCCATGTCGCGGAACATGTCGGCGCGATGGCGCGCGAGCACGTCCGCGTCCGCGGCCGTCGCCCGGCGGATCGAGAGCCCCTTCACCGCTCGCGATGCGCCTCCAACAGCTCCAGGGCACGCCGCAACCGCACCAGCACGGTCCCGAAATCCGTGTCGCCCGCTCCGCGCGCGAGCGCGAGCACCTGGAGGGCGTTGCGGAGATGCTCGGCTGGCGATTCGGCCGCGGGAAGACGCACGGCGCGGCCGCGCCGCTCCAGCGTACTGCGCCGTTCCGCGCCGCGCCGGCGGTCCACCACGCAGCGGCGCTCGAGCGGCGCCTTCGCCACCGCCCGTCGCCGGGGGGACGCGCGTCGGTCCACACCATGGCGGCGATCGGCGAAGAGGCGGGTGGGCGTCACGGAGCTCCTAATGTGCCTCCGGCCCGCCCCGACGGCCAGCCTCAGGACGCGCGGGGCAGGTCGATCCAGAACTTACTCCCGCTCCCGAGCGCCGACTCGAGCCCCACACGTCCACCCATGCGCTCGACCCCCTTGCGCACGATGGCGAGGCCGATGCCGGTGCCCGGATAATCCTCCGCGCGGTGCAGCCGCTCGAACACCCGAAAGATGCGCTCGTGGTGCTCCGCCGCGATGCCGATCCTGTTGTCCTCGACCCACACGCGCACGCGCTGGCCCTGCGGCTCGGCCCGGACGAGCACCTCCGGCGCGCGGCCCGTGGGCACGAACTTGATCGCGTTCGCGATCAAGTTCACGAACACCTGGGCCAGGGTCGCCCCGTGCCCTACCACGGCGGGGAGAGGCTCCGCGACGGTGATGCGTGCTTCGCGGCCCTGAACCTCGCCGTCCAGCTGGTCGAGCGACGAGCGCATCAGCCGCCCGAGATCGAGTGGGACGAGGCGCAGCTCGGCCCGGGCGAGTCGACTGTACGCCAGCAGGTCGTCGATCAGCCGGTCCATCGTCCGGGCGGCCGTGATCACGCGCTCGGCGTAGCGGCGGCCGGCCGCGTCCAGCCGGTCGCCGTAATCCTCGAGCAGCGCCAGGCTGAACCCCTGCATCGCGCGCAGCGGCGCGCGCAGATCGTGTGAGATCGAATAGGCGAACGCCTCGAGCTCCGCGTTCCGGTCCTCGAGCTCGGCGGTCCGCGCCCGCACCCGCTCCTCGAGACCCTGCTGCGACTCCCGCACGTGCGCCACCATGACGTCGAACGCGCCCGCCAGCCGCCCCAGCTCGTCGGCCCGCAGCGGCACGGCCACCGGCTGGCTGTAGTCGCCCGCCGCCATCGCCTCGGCGGCATGCGTCAGCCGCGCCAGCGGCCCGGTCAGGGTGCGACTTGCCCCCCAGGCCGCGAGGAGACCGAGCGCGAGAATCGCCGCCCCGATCAGAATCAGCCGGCCGAGGAACTGCCGCGCCGGCGCGAGCACGACGTCGCGGGGAAACTCGACCAGCAGCACCCACGGTGTCTTGGGTACGAGACGCGCGCCCGCCAAGACGGGCCCGGCCCCGGCACGCTCGTAGCGGAGCACGCCGCCGGCGTGTGCGACGTCGATAGGCGGCGCAGGGACGCGGCGGGCCAGGTCGGTCCACACGTCATCCGCCGCGTTGCCGATGAAGAAGTGCGCGTCGGAGCCGATGAGGCGGCTCAAACGACTGTTCTGCTCGCGGGTGTCCGCCGACTGCGCGATGCGACGCCACTGGACCACATAACCGCGCACCCGCGACCCGGCGACGACGGGCGCCGCCACCGCGTACCCGATGAAGTCCCCTACCGGGTAGAACTGCCCGACCGCGCCGGAATCGCCGGCGGCCGCGGCGTCGAGCACGGCGCGGGCGGCGGACGGGCTGCTCCAGGCATGGGTGTCGCCCACCCCGAGCAGGGGGCGCCGGTCCGCGCTCCACAGCTCGGTCGCCGCGATCTGTTGCGCCTGCGGGCCGGCGGAGCGCAGCGCCGCCTGGGCGGCGGCGCGTCTCGCGTCACCGGGCTCGAGGGCGTACGCGCGCACCGCGGGGCTGTCGGCCACCGTCCGGGCCGCGGCCACGAGCTGGTCGCGGGACGCCTTGAGCGTGCCGGCGAGCTGGTCGACGACCGTGCCCAGCCGCGCGGTCCCCGCGGTCGCCGTGGAGCGGCGCACTGTCTGGTACGCCGCCCACCCGTAGCTGCCAGTCACGGCCACCACCACACCCCCGATGAGGAGCGGCAGTCTGACGGAGATGAGCATGGGTGCCTCCGGCCCCCAAGGTAGGGGCGCCGGCCGGTCGCGCCAGAGACCCGGCTAGATTCCCCCCCAACCCATGGCAGCGATCGTCACGGCCGAGCGGCTCAGCAAGACGTTCCGCGTCAAGGTGCGCGACCCGGGGTTGCAGGGCGCGCTCGCGGCGCTGGTGCGGCCCCGGTATCGCGACGTCCACGCGGTGCGCGACGTGACGTTCCGGATCGAGCCGGGCGAGATCGTCGCCTTTCTCGGACCCAACGGCGCTGGTAAGACGACCACGCTCAAGATGCTCACCGGGCTGCTCTACCCGACGACGGGCCGCGTCGAGGTAGCGGGCTTCGTCCCCTGGACCGGGGGGCGCGACTTCAAGCGGCGCATCGCGCTGGTGCTCGGCAACCGGCAGCAGCTGGTGTGGGACCTGCCTCCGGACGAGACGTTCTTGTTGAACCGGGCGATTTACGACATCCCCGAGGCCGCGTACCGGGAGCGGCTCGCGGAGCTGGTCGATCTGCTCGAGCTGCGCGACGTGCTCGAGAAGCCGGTGCGCCAGCTGTCGCTGGGCGAGCGCATGAAGTGCGAGCTCGCCGCCGCGCTGCTGCACCACCCACCGCTCTTGTTCCTCGACGAGCCCACGCTGGGCCTCGACGTCACCGCCCAGGAGGCGATCCGTCGCTTCCTGTCGCAGTATCGGGAGCGGCATGGCGCCACGGTGCTGCTCACGTCGCACTACATGCAGGACGTGACGGCGCTCGCGTCGCGTGTGCTCATCATCAACCGCGGGCGCCTGCTGTACGACGGCGCCCTCGATGCCCTGGTGGCGCGGATCGCGCGCATCAAGCGGATCGAGCTGGTGCTCGGAGCCGGCGACGGCGTCACGGCCGAGACGCTCGCCTCGTTCGGCACCGTCAGGAGCTTTCATTTTCCCAACGCGGTGCTCGAGGTGCGGCGCGAGGAGGCGGCGGCGACCAGCGCCCGGCTGCTGGCGGCGCTGCCCGTGGCCGACCTGTCGATCGAGGACCCGCCGATCGAAGAAGTAATCCGACTGGCCTTCGCGCAGGGCCTCGAAGCCGAGGACCCATGAGCTGGCCGCGCCGCTACGGCGCGCTGCTGCGCGCCGCCTGGCTGCAGGACCTGCAGTACCGGGCATCCATCGTCCTGTGGCTGCTCTGGGGCGTGACCGAGCCGGCCGTCGCGCTCGGCATCTGGTGGGCGATCGCGGCGGACGGCCCGGTGCAGGGGTACGCCCGCGCCGACTTCGCGCGCTATTTCTTCGCCCTGATGCTCGTGAACCAGCTCACCATCGCCTGGGACTCGTGGTACTTGGACTCGTGGATCCGTGAGGGCGAGCTCAACTTCCGCCTGGCCCGCCCGATTCACCCGGCGCACGAAGCGGTGGCGGAGAACATCGCCTACAAGGCGCGAACCGCCGGCATGATCCTCGTGGTGTGGCTGGTCGTCGCGGCGGCATGGCCCGCGGTGCGGCTGCCGTTCGGAGCGGGGCGGTGGGTCCTCACCGCGGCGGCGGTGCTGCTCGCCGCCGCGATGCGGTTCTTCATCAGCTTCGCCACGGGGCTGCTCGCGTTCTGGACCACACGCGCCACCGCCATCATGGAGCTGCACGCCAGCATCTCGCTGTTTCTCTCCGGCCGGCTCGCGCCGCTCGCCCTGCTCCCGCCCACCGTGGCGCGGGTGGCGGGGTTCTTGTGGTTCCCCTACATGCTGGCGTTCCCCGTGGACCTGCTCACCGGTGCCGTGCACGGCGCCGCGGTCGTGCAGGGCTTCGTGGGGCAGATCGTGTGGCTCGCGGTATGGATTGCGGCCTACCGGCTCGCCTGGACACGGGGCCTGAGGAAATACGGAGCGGTGGGGGGATGAAACTCCGCATTCTCGTCGCCCTTTTCCGCCTCAATGTCGCCGAAGAGCTGCAGTATCGCGCCAACTTCGTGGCCAGTCTGCTCGGCACGCTCTTCTGGATCGTCACGGCGCTGCTCACGCTGGCGGTGTTCTTCCGGCACACCACGCGTCTGGGGGACTGGGACTATTGGGAGGTCGTCGTGCTGCTGGGGGTGTTCAACACGCTCACCGGCGTGATCGAAGCCGTGCTGCGGCCGGGCATCGGTCGGCTCGCGGGAGAAGTGAAGAGCGGCGGCCTCGATCTGGTGCTTGCGAAGCCAGTAGACGCGCAGGGGTTCGTCTCGTTCCGCCGGCTCGACGTGTGGCGATTCAGCGACGTGGTGCTCGGACTCACGCTGGCGGGGTACGCGCTGTACCGTCTGGGCCGTGTGCCGTCGGTTGTACAACTTGCGGCGTTCAGCTTGACCCTTGCGGCTGCCGTTGTCGTGGTATACGCGCTGTGGGTGGCGCTGATGAGCCTGGCCTTCTGGTTCGTGTCGGTGGAGAACCTCTCGGTGCTGTTCGACGCGCTGTACGAGGGCGCCCGCTATCCGGTGTCGGCCTATCCGAGCGCGCTGCGATTCGTCTTCGTGTACCTCATCCCCATCGCCTGGACCACGACGATCCCTGCGTCCGCGCTCACGGGACGACTCGAGCCCGGGTTCGCGCTGGTCGCGGCCGCGGTGGCGGGAGTCGTGTTCGCGTTGACCCGACTCTTGTGGCGCATCGCGCTCAAGCGCTACTCGGGCGCGAGCGGGTGAGGCGAAGCAGTCAGCTCATGGCGGCGAGCGCCGCGCCGCCATCCGGCCAGCGGCTCGCCGGGTCGGGCGCGAGGCAGCGCCGCTCCAGCTCGGCGAGCCACGGGGGCACCGAGCGGACCTCCTCGAGCGGCTCAGATTCCGGTGTCGGTGGGCGCCCCGTCAACATCTCGTGCACCAGCACGCCCACGGCGAACATGTCGTCGGCCGGCGTGGCCGCCGCCGCGCCGTTCTTCCCGCCAGGTGCGCGCCGTTCCGGCGCGACGTACGTGGTGGCGCACAGCGCCCCGGTCACTGCCCCGGGGGTGCCACGGGGCAGGGAGCGCTCCACCGCCCCCACGATTCCCGTGTCGGCCACCAGGGTGTGACCCTCGGTGAGCAGGACGTTTTCGGGCTTCAGGTCGCCGTGGGCGATGTGCGCGGCGTGCGCGTGGGCCAGCGCGCTGAGCACGTCGCGCAGAATCTCGACCGCCCGGCGCAGCGGCAGCTCGCCGTTGCGGGTGAGCCAGGCGCGCAGCGTGGTGCCTTCCACGAACGCGCGCGAGTGATATACCAGCGCGCCGGCGCGCCCGGAGCCGCGCGGAGGCACGAGGGGGGGCGCGCTCAGGCGCTCCGCCAGCATCTGGAGCTCGCGCTCGAGCAGCGCCGTGTCCAACGCGAGCGACAGCTCCCCCGGTAGGACTTTCACGAGGAGGGCCGGTCCGCCCGCCGCTTCGAGCGCGACGAACATGCGGCAGGTGCCCACCGGACGCACCTCGCGCTCGACCCGGTAGGTCGGGCCCAGCGCGTCCTGCAGCGCCGTTCGCAGGTCAGCCACGCCGGGCGGGTTCCCCCGAGCGAGACGTCGCCATGATGCGGCTCCTGAGCTGGTGTCTGAACATATCCGCGACAGCGGGTCGCGCCAGCAATGGGAGCTGCGCCGATCGCGCTCCCCCGCCGGGCCGACCCCCAAGGTAACCGGGTGGGCGGCCGGGCGGGACCAGCAGGCCTCACCCCGTTGCGCTCGGTGAGGATGGTCTCCGGCGCGATGCAGTTCACCCGAATGCCCCACCTTCCCGGCGAGGGCGCTCACAAGTAACGGGCCACCGCCATCGCCACGGCTGCCGTCAGGAGCAGCAGGGCCACGAGCTGGGCTCCCCGCTCCACGCGTGCCTGCAGGGTGGCGAGCTCTGCGGCCTGCGCCGCGGTCGGGGTGCCGCCCTGCGTTTCGAGGCCCTTGCGGAGCCTGGCCATCTTGGCGCCGGCGGGGGCGTTAACGGCCACACCCACGATCACCGCGAGGAGAGCGGCGACCGCCCCGGTGCCGAGCGCGAGCCCCACGCGCGACGTCACCCAGGCCCGGTTGAATCCGGCGGAGAGCCGACCGTACATGATGAATCCCGAGACGATCGTCAGCAGCATGGCGCCGCCGAGCACGGGGCCCGAGCGCGGCATCAGGCGCGCCACGAAGCGGCCGCCCTCGGCGCCCAAGGCCCGGGCAGTGGGAAGGACGAACAGGGCGGCGAACACGGCCGAGCCGACCCAGACGACGCCTGCGACGATATGCACCAAGCGCAGCCAGACCACGGGACACCTCCGGTAGAGTACAATTGACTATACGATATGTATAGCTAAATTGTTTCCATCAAGGCACCCCGTCTCGTAACCCCGCGGCCCTACCGGCTGGGCCGCCGCCAGGCGGCGGTCGACCGCACCCGGGCCCGCATCCTCAACGCCGCGCGCGCGCTGCTGGTCGCTCCCGGCGGCGGCGCGTTCAGCATCGAGGCCGTCGCCCGGCGGGCGCGCGTCACCCGGGTGACCGTGTATCAGCGCTTCGGCTCGCGGTCCAAGCTGCTCGAGGCGCTGTTCGACGATCTCGCCCGCCGGGGCGGTATGTGGGACCTGGCCGATGCCTTCCGCCAGCCCGATCCGCAGGAGGCGCTGGCGCGGTTCGTGGCGACCTTCGCCCGCTTCTGGACGGCGCACCGGCCGATTCACCGGCGCCTGCTGGCGCTGGCGGCGCTCGACCAAGGGCTCGAGCGAACCTTGCGGGCCCGGCAGGAATGGCGGCGTCAGGGGCTGCGGGTGATGGTGGGTCGCTTGCGGGAGCGCTCCGGGCCCGCGGCCGCAGGGACGGACGAGACCATCGACGCCCTGTTCGCACTCACGGGATTCGAGACGTTCGACCTGCTCGCCGGGCCGACACGGACCCCCGCGCAGGTGGCGCCGATCGTGCTGCGGATCGCGCGGGCCGTCCTTGCGGAGCCGCCCGTTTGAGGCCACACTAGCGCGCCCCTTCCAGGACTGCTCCGTTGCGGCTCGCTACGCTCGCGTCCCTCGTCACCGTCGCCCTCGCTTCCCCGGCAGTTGCGCAACGCGTGGAGATCCGCGTCTCACCGGCGCTCCGGGCCACACCGGTCACCGGCCGCATGTACGTCTTCGTGAGCCGCGGCGACGACGCCGAGCCCCGCCTCCAGGTCCGGCATGAGAGCGACTGCACGCCGTTCTTCGGGGTGGACGTCACGGCGCTCCCGGCCGGTACGCCCGGCATGATCGACGGCACCACGCTCGGCTATCCGGTCGCGAGCCTCAAGGAGATTCCCGCCGGCGACTATTACGTGCAGGGGCTGCTCAACGTCTACTCGGAGTTCCACCGCGCCGACGGGCACACCCTCTGGCTCCACGACGACCAGTGGGAGGGGCAGCAGTTCAACAAGTCTTCCGGCAACCTGGTGAGCGACGTGCGCAAAGTGCACCTCGATCCGGCCGCGCCGGATACGGTGCGGCTCGAGCTCACCCGCGCGCTGCCGCCGATCGAGCTGCCGCCGGACACGAAGTGGGTGAAGCACATCAAGATCCGGAGCGAGATACTCACGGCTTGGTGGGGGCGTCCCATGTACCTGGGGGCCACCGTGCTGCTGCCGCGCGGCTACGACACCGACACGGCGCGCCGCTACGCCACCGTGTACGAGCAGGGACATTTCAATCTCCGACCGCCGTTCGGATTCTCGACCGATTCGAGCGTCGAGACGCCGGAGCAGCGGGCGGCCCGGCTGGCGCGCACGGCGCGCGAGCCCGGGTACGAGTTCTACCAGGCGTGGAGCTCAGCGCAGTTCCCGCGGCTGATCGCCGTCACGTTCCAGCATCCGACGCCCTACTTCGACGACTCCTACGCCGTGAACTCGGCGAACAACGGACCGTACGGCGACGCGATCCTGCGGGAGCTCATTCCCTACCTGGAAGAGCACTTCCGCATGATCCGGGCGCCCTGGGCGCGGCTGCTCACCGGTGGCTCTACCGGTGGATGGGAGGCGCTCGCCCTGCAGGTATATCATCCGGACTTTTTCGGGGGAACCTGGGTGCTGTATCCGGATCCCGTCGACTTCCGGAACTACGAGATCCCCGACATCTACGGCGACACCAGCGCGTTCGTGCATCCCGTGGCCGGATGGATGAGCTACGACGTGGCGGCCGAGCAGGAGGTCACGGGGCAGCCGCGCATCACCGTGCGGCAGGAGAGCCAGTTCGAGGCAGTGCTCGGCAGCCACGCGCGCTCGGGCGAGCAGTTCGCCATCTGGGAGGCGACGTACGGTCCGGTCGGCCCCGACGGCTATCCCGCGGAGTTGTGGAACCTCGAGACGGGCAAGATCGACCACGCTGTGGCCGAATACTTCAAGGCCCACGATTACGACCTGCGCGATTATCTGGAGCGCAACTGGGCCACGCTCGGCCCCGAGCTCAAAGGGCAGCTCCACGTATTCGTGGGGGACATGGACACGTTCTATCTGAACCTCGCCGTCTATCGCCTCGAGGAGTTCCTCAAGCGGGCGCGTCCCGCCGCCGCGGCCGAGGTTACGTACGGGCGCCCGCTCAAGCCGCACGGCTGGCAGCCGTGGACCAACGCGGAGCTGATGCGCATCATGGCCCGCCACATCGAGCGGCACCGGCCGCGGCGCTGAGCGCTCCCGTCGTCACGTCCTCTCGTTGGGAGATCCGCATGCATCGCCTTTGCCTGTTGCTTCTCGCGCTGTGCGCGCCGGCCGTCGCCCGAGCCCAGTCCGAGCTGCCCCGCACCCACCGGCCGGCGCCGACGGTCCCGGCGATCACGCCCGGCGACTTGATGACGCGGCTGTACATCTTCGCCGACGATTCGATGCAGGGACGCGAGGCCGGAACGACCGGCAATGTGAAAGGCACCGACTACATCGCGGCCGAGATCAAGCGCGCTGGCCTCGTGCCGGCGGGAGACGACGGCACGTACTTCCAGACGATTCCGCTCAAGACGCGCACGTTTGACACGACGTCCACGTTCGCGGTCGCGGGAGCTCCCCTGACGGCGTTCACCGATTACGTGCCGGTCGGACCGCGGTCGCTCGAGAGCCAGTCGCTCGCCATCGTGTTCGGCGGCGAGGTGGGCGACTCGTCCGGGCTGATCGCACCGGAGCAGGCGAGCGGGAAGCTGGTCGTGTTGCGGGTGCACGGCAGGGGGCTGGGACTGCGCCCGCTCCGGGCCGCGCCGGGCGTGCCGGGCGCCGCGGCCGTCGCGCTCGTCGCCCTGGACAGTCTCCCCCCACAGGCCCTCGCGTTCCTGCGGCGGCCGCGCACGGTGCTCGACGATACCCCCGCGGCGCCGGCGGCGCAGCCGCCGGTATTCCTCATCAGCGGCGCCACGGCGGCCAAGATGTTCACCACACCGCTGGAGCAGCTCACCGCGGGTGCGGCCGGCACGACCGCCGCCGTCGCGGTGCGGTTCGACGTGGTGCCGATCGCGGATCCGGCGCGCAACGTCGTCGGCATCGTGCCCGGCAGCGACCCGAAACTCAAGAGCGAGTACGTCGCCATCGGTGCGCACAACGATCACATCGGGCTCAGCCGCAGCGCCGTGGACCACGACTCGATCCGCATCTGGAATCACGTGGTGCGCCCGGAAGGCGCCGACGACGCGGCCAAGCAGGCCGCGCCCGAGCAGCAGGCGCGCGTCGATTCCCTGCTCGCCCGGTTCCGATCGGGGCATCGGGGCCGGAGCCGCGCCGACTCGATCGCCAACGGCGCCGACGATGACGGCTCGGGCTCCGTGGCGGCGCTCGAGATCGCCGAGCGGATCGCGTCGCTCAAGCGCAAGCCGAAGCGGTCCATCCTGTTCGTATGGCACACCGGCGAGGAGAAGGGCCTGCTGGGCTCGCGCTACTTCACAGATCACCCGACCGTGGCGCGCGACTCGATCGTCGCGCAGCTGAACATGGACATGGTCGGCCGCGGCGCCGCGAGCGACGAGACGGGCCGTACCAAGGATGGAGCGTCGCTGCACGGCGGCCCCCGCTACCTCCAGCTCGTCGGATCGCGCCGCCTCTCGACCGAGCTGGGCGATCTGGTGGAGCAAGTCAACCGGGCGGGCCGCCACGGACTCGTGTTCGACTACTCGATCGATGCCGACGGCCATCCGGCCAACATCTACTGCCGCTCGGACCACTACGAATACGCGCGCTACGGCATCCCGATCACGTTCTTCACCACCGGCCTGCATTCGGACTACCACCAGGTCTCGGACGAGCCTGAGTACATCGACTACGAGCACATGGCCCGGGTAGCCAACCTGGTCGCAGACGTCGCCGTGCGCGTGGCCGACTTGGATCACCGGGTGGTTGTGGACCACCCCAAACCGGGTCCCAACGCACCCTGCCGCCAGTAGGCCGGCTGCCCAGTGATGCGTCACTGCAGCAGATGGCTCAAGACCTGCTGCACGATCGCCACGTCACATCGTGCATCGATGCCATATCTCCTTTGCGGGGATCATGTTACCAGCATTGTTGGGGTGTGCGCGGGAATTGCAGCGGCACCGCCACGCGTCCATGACCCACGACATCAGCGAGTGGCTCTGTTTCGGCCGGGCCAGTTGCCGCGCCCGAGCCCCCGTGCGGCTGGCGGTGACCGGCTTGCTGCGGCTCGCGCGGGCGGCCTTCCCGCGCCAGGTGCTGCGGCAGCGGTGGATCCGCTACCGCATCGACCTGGCCGACACCCCCCCTCCGCCGCCGCACGTGCGGCTGACCCGCGTGACCGAGCCGATCATCGGTGCGCTGCGCCAGCGTCCCGATCGGGCGGAGACCAGCTTCAAGTCGGGGTTGCGGTTCTGGGATGAGGGGCTGCGGCGCGCCTACATCTGGATCGGCCCGGACGGGCCGCTCTGCATCCAGTGGCTGCTCCTGCCGGAGGACTATCGGCAGCTGCGGCGCTTGAGGGAGTGGGCGGGGCTGTATCCGCCACTGCAGCCCGGCACGGGGCAGGTCGACAACCTGTTCGCGTTCGCGGCGGCGCGGCTTTCCAGCATCGCGATGGACTTTGAGTACGCGCTGTTCGACCAGGCGCGGCGGGCCGGGCTGCGCGCGCTCGTCATGCACATTCACGAGAGCCACCGGGCGGCGCACGCCTGGGCGGAGGCAGCGGGCTGGCGGCGCTTCGGCACCATCACGCGGCATCAGCTCGGGTGGTCGGGACTTTTCGCCAGGAGCGTGTACGTGCATCGCGACGCAACGCCCCGGCGCGCCGCAGAGATGGGACCCGCCGAGCAGCTCGTCCGGATGCGACTCCCGCCGGACTGGAGCGGCGGCGCGCCCAGCGCCGCGGCCGGCAGCTAGCCTAGCGGAACAGCCGGCGTCCCAGGATCGCCTCCAGGCCGGCGAGCGCGAGTCGCGTGGCGTAACGCGTCTGCACGACGTCCGATCCCGCCTGGGTCAGCTGCACCTGGGCATCCACCAGCTCGAGGATCGTCGCCGCGCCGGCGCGGTAGCGCTGGTCCTGCACCCGGAAATTCTCGGCGGCGGTCGCGAGGGCCCGGATTGAGAGGGCGTAGTTGTCGCGCGCCGTGGTGTAGGTCTCATACGCCTCGGTGACATCCCGTCGCGCGGCGCGCTCGACGTCCTCCCGGGCCGCGCGCGCCACATCGCGGTTCACCCGCGCCTCGCTGATCGCGATCTCGCGCGCTCCCCCGGTCCAGATCGGCAGGCTCACGCGGAACGTCACGAGTGACAGGTTCCGCGCCTCGGGAAAGAAATGGGTGTCGAACTGCTCGTTCTCCCCGGAGAGCGTCAGCCCGGGGAGGTACGATCCGCGGGTGCCGGCGAGCAGCGCCGACGCGGCGCGCTCGTTGGCGCGCGCGATGCGGAACCGGGGCCCCTCGTGCAACGCGAGCCCCACGCCCTCCTCGAGCGAGATCGGCAGCGCGGGCGCCGGGAGCGTTTCGAGCGGCCGTGCGGCCACCGGTCCGGCCGCGCCCACGCGCCGGCCCAGCTGCAGCCGGGCCACCGCGAGCGACACGGCCTGGCGCGCGGAGTCGATCTCGGCCCGCGTCTCCTCCAGCGCCACCTGCAGCGAGTCGGTCTGCACGGCGACGCCCTGAGTGACACGGGCGCGCGCCACCGCCAGCTGCTCCCGCGCCCGGTTCAGCCGCTCCGTGGCGACCCGTAACAGCTCCTGGTTCGCCAGGACATCGTAATAGTCGGCCTCCGTCGCCATCGCGGTCTGGAAGCGTTGTGCCAGCTCCCCCGCCGCCGCGGCCTCGTGCCCGGCGTCGGTCGCCGCGAGATCGGCGATCTTCCGCACCGACAGGACCTCGTAGCTCGCGGCGACATGCGTCGTCACCGCGCTCGTGCCCGGCGGGCCTGTGCCCGGATTAAAAGGAGGAGACGAATACTTCGTGGCGTCGACGCCGACTTCGAGCGACGGCAGGATAAAGGCGAGCCGCGCCGCGCGCCGCGCCCAAGCGGCGTTCTCCACCTGGCCCAGCGCGCCGACGTACGCCGGATCGAGCCGGGCGGCGCGCTCGATCGCTTCGCCCAGCGAGACAGTTGGCAGCGTGTCGACCGCGAGCGGCAAAACGATCGCCAGGACGCCCAGCATCAGCGCTGCTCCACCGGCTGGACCCGCGCCCCCTCGGCGACGCTCTCCCCCAGGTTCAGGGCGACGCGCTCCCCCGGCACCACACCGCCGGCGATCTGCGCGCTCTGGCCGTCGTCACGCGCCACGACCACGCGGCGAAACGCGACGTGGTCGGCCGAGTCCACGACGGCCACGAGCGTGGTGTCACCGCGCACGATCAGCGCGCCCGCCGGCAGCTCCGGGTAGCCCCGCGCCCTGGCGGCGAGCTTCACCGTCACGTAGCTCCCGGGAAAAATGCCGCCGCCCTGGTTCTCGAGGTCCACCTCGGCGAGCAGCGTGCGCGTGCGCGGGTCGAGCAACCCGCTGACGCGCGTGACGCGCGACGCGAGCCGGACCTCGGGCCGGTCGGGCACGGTGATCTCCGCCGGTGTGCCGACGCCGACGAGGGGGGCATCCTGCTGGTCCACGTAGGCGTACACCCGCAGGCGCCCCGTCTCCGACACCGTGAGGAGGGGGAGCGCACCGGTCTGCGCGTTAGTGGCGTTCTGCACCAGGGCGCCGGGGTCGGCGTAGCGAGCGGTCACGCGTCCGGTGAACGGCGCCCGGATGACCTCGTACGACTTGAGCGTCTCGATGGCCTTGAGGTTGGCTTCGGCCACGGCCGCGTCGGTCTCGTAGCGCTCGGCCTCCTGCGCCGAGCTGGCGTTCTGTTTCGCGAGCGCGCGGAACCGGTCGGCGTTGACGCGCTTGTTGCGCGCGTCGGCGAGCGCCGCCTCGTACTGCTGGTCCAGCTCGGGCGACTCGATCACCGCGAGCACCTGCCCCGCCCCCACGGCGTCGCCCTTGTCGACCAGGATCCGGCGCAGGTAGCCGCTCACCTTGGCGTACAGCGTGACCGCCGCGTAGGGCCGCGCCTCGCCCAACAGCGTCAGCGTCTGGACGCCCTGCGGCGCCGTCACGCGCACCACGCGCACGTGCGGGCCCGCCGCCACGTCGGCGGCGCGCGCCCGCCCCTCCGCCCGCACCAGACTCACCTTGCGGGCGAGCAGCCCGGCGACGATGGCGACCGAGGCCACCATCGACACCACGCCCCCCACGAACAGGCGGCGCCCCGATCGCGACTGAGGCAATGCGGTCTTCACGCTTCCCCTCTCTCTTCTGCCAGGAACCGCTCGTCCAGCAGGTGGCTGGTCGGCGGTTCGGTCCGGATCAAGGAATACAGGACGGGGACCACGAACAGCGTGGCCGCGGTCGCCAGCACCAGCCCGCCGATCACCGCGCGGCCGAGCGGCGCGTTCTGCTCACCCCCCTCGCCCAGCCCCACCGCCATCGGGACCATCCCGATGATCATCGCCAGCGCGGTCATCAGCACGGGGCGCAGCCGGGTCTTGCCGGCCTCGAGTGCGGCGGCGAGGGCATCGCCGCCCGTCTCGACCCGCCGGTCGTTGGCGAAGCTCACGAGCAGAATCGAGTTGGACACGGCGATCCCCACCGCCATGATCGAGCCCATCAGCGATTCGACGTTCAGCGTGGTGCCGGTGAGGGCGAGCATCCAGAGGATGCCCACCAGGGCGCCCGGCACGGCGGCCATGATGATGAACGGATCGAGCCAGGATTGAAACAACACCACCATCAGGCAGTACACCAGCACGATTGCCAGGATCAGGCCCAGACCCAGGCTCCGGAACGACGCCGTCATCACCTCGCCCTGTCCTCGTACCGTGATGCGCATGCCGGGCGGCAGCGCACCGAGCGCGGCGATGCGGGAGCGGATGTCGCGCACCACGCCGCCCAGGTCCCGACCCTCCACTCCGGCCTCGACGTCCAGCACCCGTTGCACCGTGTAATGGTTCACCACGCCGGGCGCGGCGCCGGGGGACACGCTGGCCACGTTGCCGAGCATCACGGCGGGCGCCTCGGGCGGCTCGGCGAGCGACGGCGCGCCGCTGGGATCGGCCGGCCGGACGCCGGATGCGGGCGTGAGCGGCGTGGCGAGCAGGCTCGGCACCGAGGCCAGCCGGGCGATCGGCGTCTGCACCGCCACCGTGTAGTTCACGTTGTTCGTCGGGTTCAGGAAGAACGAGGGCGCGATCAGCCCGCTCGAGGAGAGGGAGATGAGCATGCTGTTCGCCACGTCCCGCTGGGTCAGCCCCAGCTGCGCGGCGCGCACCCGATCCACCTGCACCTTGAGCGCGGGATAGTCGAGCACCTGCGGCACGTGCACGTCCACCGCGCCCGGCACGGTACGGATCGCGTCGCGCAGCCGCCGCGCGACTTCATAGGAGCGGGCGAGGTTGGCTCCCTCGATCTGCACGTCCACCGGCGCGGACACGCCGAAGTTCAGTACCTGGCTCACGATGTCCGCCGGCTGGAAGTAGAAGCTCGAGCCCGGGAAATCCGCCGGCAGCGTCGCCCGCAACGCCCGCATGTAGCGCTCCGTCGGACGATGCCGCGGCTTGAGCGCGATCAGCACTTCCGCGTCCATGGCCCCGATGTTGTCGGTGGGGACGAACGCCAGGTTATAGAAGAGCGGCACCCCGATCATGTCGTTGACGGTCTCGAGCTCGTCCGCCGGAATCGTCTCGCGGATGCGACGCTCCACCTGCTCCACCAGTCGCTCGGTCTCCTCGATGCGGGTGCCCGCGGCCGCCCGGAAATGAAGCTTCATCAGGCCCGCGTCCACTGCGGGGAAGAAGTCGGTCCCCACGACCGTGAGCAGCGTCGCGCCGCTGAGCGCCAGCACCAGCGCCATGACCAACGTGAAGCGGCGGTGGGCGAGTACCGTCTCGAGCGCGCGGCCGTACGCGGCCTGGAACCGCTCCCAGATCTCGTCCCGCTGCCGCTGCAGGGCGGAGGGCGTGGCGGCCGCATGCTCTTCGCCCGGCATCAGCAGCCGGGCCAGGAGCGGCACCAGCGTCCGCGACAGCACGTACGACGCGAGCATCGCGAACACCACGGCGAGCGCGAGCGGCGTGAACAGGTATTTGGCCGGTCCGTACAGCAGCGCAACCGGGAAAAACACGATACAGATCGCCAGCGTGGCCACGATCGCCGGCACGGCCACCTGCCGGGCGCCGTCCAGCACGGCGACCGTGAGCGGCTTCCCCAGCGCCCGGTTGCGATGGATGTTCTCGATCGCCACGGTGGCGTCGTCCACCAGCATCCCGATCGCGAGCGCCAGTCCGCCCAGCGTCATGATGTTGATCGTCTGGTTCGTGAACTTGAGCCCCAGGAACGCCGTGAAGATGGCGAGCGGGATCGACGTGGACACGATGACCACGCTGCGCCAGCTCCCCAGGAACGCGAAGATCATCAGGGAGACGAGCACCGAGGCGAGGATCGCCTCACGCACCACGCCCGAGATCGCCGCCCGTACGAACAGCGACTGGTCGAAGTCGATCTTCAGGTCCAGCCCCTCCGGGGCCACCGCCTGAATCGAGGGGATAGCCCGGCGGGTCGCTTCGACCACCGCCAGCGTGGACGCGTCGGCGTGCTTGAGGATCGCGAGATAGGTGGCGCGCTTGCCGTTCACCCGCACGATGTTGGACTGCTCGGCGTAGCTGTCCGACACGCGCGCCACGTCTCCCAGTAACACCGGTGCGCCGCTCACCACCTTGAGCGGAATCCGTTCGAACTCCGCCACCACGGACGGGCTCGAGTTCAAGGCCACGTTGTACTCCGTGGAGCCGATGCGCGCCGTGCCGGCCGGCACGATCACGTTCGATACCTGCAGCGCGCCGACCACGTCGGCCGGCGACAGCCCCTTGGCTGCCAGGGCTTGCGGGTCGATGTCGATCGAGACCTGGCGCTGCCGGCCGCCGAACGGCGCCGGCGTCGAGAGTCCCGGGATGGTGAACAGCCGCACCCGGATGAAGTTCAGTCCATAGTCGAAGATGCGGTCCTCGGGGAGCGTCGCGCTCGACGCCGTGAGCTGCGCCACCGGCACGTTGGACGCGTTGAACTGGACCAGCGTGGGCGGCTGCATCCCCGGCGGCGCGATGCGCAGGATGGTGCTCGACAGCGCCCCGATCTGCGCGATGGCGCCGCCGATGTCCGTCCCGGGCTGGAAGTAGATCTTCAGCAGCCCGATCCCGGGGATCGACTGAGACTCGATGCGCTCGATCCCGTTGACCGTGGTCGAGAAGCCGCGCTCGCTGATGATCACCACCCGCCGCTCCATCTCCTCGGCCGAGAGCCCGGGATAGTTCCACACGACGGCGACGACCGGGATGTCGATGGCGGGGAAGATGTCCACGATCATGCGCGTGAGCGACAACGTGCCCAGCACGAGGATGAGCAGGGCCATCACCGCAATCGTGTACGGCCGGCGCAGGGCCAGTCGAACGATCCACATGCGAGCCTCTCAGGGTGGCGGCGGACGGCGCGGGAGAACATGGTGAAAAACACACCCCGCCCCGGCCGGGTTCCGCCGCGACTGTTGCTGCAGGGAACCTGGCGCGAGTGCAGCGCCTGCGCCATGCTATCCCTCCCCCTGCCCCGAGGCCCCGTCGCTATGCCGCTCATCGCGTTGTACGCCCTGGCCGCTGCGGTCGCCACGCAGCAACCCGACACCACGCTGTGGACGCGCCTGCGGTACCGCTTCGTCGGCCCCGAGGGCAACCGCGCTGTGGCCGTGACCGGGGAGCCCGGCAATCCCCTGGTGGCCTACGTGGGGGCCGCGTCGGGGGGCATCTGGAAGACCGAAGACGGCGGCGTGCACTGGCGCGCCGTGTTCGACAGCCAGCCGGCGCAGGCGATCGGCGCGATCGCGCTGGCGCCGTCGGCGCACAACGTGCTGTGGGCGGGCACGGGCGAGACGTTCTTCATCCGCTCGACCACGGCGCTCGGCGATGGGGTGTATCGCTCGACCGACGGCGGCCGCAGCTGGCAGCACCAGGGGCTCGACGGCACGGGACGGATCGCGCGCATCGTGATCCATCCCGCGAACCCCGATCTGGTGCTGGTGTGCGCGCTGGGACGGGCCTACGGGCCGGCCCAGGACCGCGGGGTGTACCGCACCATCGACGGCGGCAAGACGTGGAGCCGCGTGTTGTTCGTCGATCCCAACACGGGCTGCTCGGACCTCGCCCTCGATCCGGGCGACCCGAATACGATATTCGCCGGCATGTGGCAGTTCGAGGTCAAGACCTGGCACCTCCAGAGCGGCGGGCCGGGGAGCGGGCTGTGGGTGTCGCGAGACGGCGGCGCGACGTGGAAGCGCATCACGGGGCACGGCCTCCCCGACGCGCGGCACGTCGTGGGCAAGGTAGCAGTGGCGGTCGCTCCGTCGAACCCGAACACCGTCTACGCGCTCATCGAGGACCAGGATCCCACGCTGTATCGGAGCGATGACCGGGGCGCGACCTGGCACATGGTGAGCCACGATCACAGCATGGCGGAGCGCGCGCCCTACTACGTGCGTTTTGCCGTCGCGCCCGACGACGAGGAGCGGCTGTACTTCGTCTCGGTACGCTTCAGCATGTCGCGCGACGGCGGCCGCACCCTGGCCCGCTCGGGCTACGAAGGCGGCGGCGACAACCACGACATCTGGATCGATCCGCTCAACCCTGAGCGCTTCATGGTGGCGCACGACGGCGGGGCGAGCATCACGCTCAACCGCGGCAGGAGCTACATGCGCATCGTGCTCCCGATCGCCCAGATGTACCACGTGCATGCCGACACCCGCGTGCCGTACTACGTGTACGGCAACCGTCAGGACGGCTCCTCGTATCGCATGCCGAGCCGCAGCCTGGGAGACGGCATCTCGGAAGGCACGTGGCGGCACGTGGGGGGCTGCGAGAGCGGATTCGGTATCCCGGACACCGTGGACAACGCGACCGTCTGGTCCGGATGCTACGACGGCGGGCTCGAAGTCTACGACGTGCGGACGGGCCACGCGCGCAACGTGCGCGTCTGGCCGGAAGCCGGCTACGGGTGGCGGCCCGCCGACCTGAAGTACCGCTGGAACTGGACCTTCCCCATCATGATCTCGCCGCACGATCACCGGCGCGTGTACGTGGGCAGCCAGTACGTGCACCTCACCACCGATGGCGGCGCGAGCTGGAAGGTGGTGAGCCCCGATCTCACCCGAAACGATACGACGCATCAGCAGAGCTCGGGCGGTGTCACCACGGACAACCTGATGACGTTCGACGGCGCGACGTTGTTCGCGCTGGCGGAGTCGCCCGTGCAGGCGGGCGTGATCTGGGCGGGCTCGAACGACGGCCTGGTGCACGTCACGCGCGACGGCGGCACGAGCTGGACGGACGTGACGGGCAACCTGCCCAAGCTCGCGCCCTGGGGAAAGATCTCGAATATCGAGCCGTCGCGCTTCGACGCCGCCACCGCATACCTCTCGGTCGACCTGCACGAGCTGGACGACCTCGACCCCTACATCTTCAAGACCGCGGACTTCGGCAGGACCTGGAAACGCATCTCGGAGGGCTTGCCCCGCTCGTCGCTCGGATTCGTGCACGTGGTGCGCGAAGACCCGGCGCGGCGGGGGATGCTGTTCGCGGGCACGGAGGGCGGGGTGTACGTGACGCTCGACGACGGCACGCGCTGGCTGCCGCTGCAGACCAACCTGCCCCACGCCCCGATCTCGTGGCTCACGGTGCAGCCGCACTTCCACGATCTCGTGGTCGCGACTTACGGGCGGGGGATCTGGATCCTGGACGACATTTCGCCGTTGGAAGACCCCGCCTTCCCCGCCCTGACGGGCGGGGCCATGCTGTTCAAACCACGCCCCGCGTATCGGTTTCGCAGTCAGCAAGGGATCGCGAGCGCCCCGAACAGCGCCGTACGCGTGGACAGCATACCGGAGGGGGCTGGGTTGACGTACTACCTCCCGGCGGCTCTCGCCGACACCGCCGCGGCGCCCGACAGCGCTCATCAGCGTCGCCCCGCGAAGATCGTCGTGCTGAGCGCGAGCGGCGACACGGTGCGCGTGCTCGAAGGGGAGCGCAAGCCGGGGCTGAATCGCGTGTGGTGGGACCTGCGCTATACCCGGCCCACCGTGCCGAAGCTGCGCACTCCCCCACCCGGCAAGCCGTTCGTGCGCGTGGGGCCGGACGGCACGCGCCCGCTCGTGACCTGGGACCTCGATCTGTCGCTGCGCGGGCCGCTGGTGCCGCCGGGGACCTACCCCGTGCGGCTCACGGTGGGGGACAGCGCGGCGAGCGCCACGACCCTCACGCAATCGCTTACGGTGCTCAAGGACCCCAACACCACCGCGACCGACACGGACGTCGCGGCGCAGACCCGGCTGGCGCTCGCGATCCGCAGCGCGCAGGACAGCGTGGCGCGGATGATCAACCGGCTCGAGTGGGTGCGGAAGCAGCTCGCGGATTTGACCGGTCAGCTGCGGGGCGACACCGCGCTCGCGGGCGACTCGAGCGCCAAGCGGCTCGCCGCGCTCGCCGACTCGCTCGACCGGCACGCCGGCGCCGTCGAGGGCGTGCTGTTCGACGTCCATCTGACGGGCGCGCGCGAGGATCCGTTCCGCAGCGCGATGCAGCTCTATGGCCGGCTCGCGGCGCTGCAGTCCGACGTGTCCGAGAGCGG
>WNGL01001410.1_pt1 | contig 91227 bp, 74 predicted proteins | sample 5400591 | NCBI WGS metagenome assembly WNGL01 (sample SAMN13153377, study PRJNA577476) | soil metagenome | isolation source: 80 cm soil or saprolite under Garry oak tree replicate 1 | place: USA:California | collected 2016-06-15 | reverse complement strand
GATGCGCCCGAGCAGAAAGATGTAGCCGGCAATACCGATCAAAAGAAAAATCGTTGCGGCGCCAAACGCCGCTGAAAAAGAATTTGTCGCTTTAACGACATAACCCGTCACGATGGGAGCGGCAATTCCAGCAAGGTGGTTGCAAAAATTAACGATCCCTCCGAGCGTACCGACGCTCTCGCTAGGTGCGATCAGAGAGGGAATGGACCAACCAACGGGTGAAGCCGCGGATAATCCTCCAATGGACATACTGATCCAAAAAAGCGCAGCTCCGGGTGTACGAACGTGCGCGGCCCCCAGAATCCCAAGGCCGAAGCTCATTCCTCCAATGAGAATGACTTGACGCACGCGGGCAGCGTTCCAACCACGATGGATCAGCCAGTCGACTAGCCATCCGCCGACGAATAGGTCAGTGAACGTGGCGAACAGCCAAGGCACGCTTGTAAATAACACCGAATGAATCAAGTTGAGATTAAGAGCGATATGGAAATACGAAGGCAGCCAAGTCAGCAGAAGATAGAAAGTGTAATTGTACGAAGCGAAACCCAGCGCTAAGCCCCAAACTTTCCTCTGCTTGAGCAGATAGCCGAGCGGGGCCCCTCTCTCCGCTTTCACAGCGTCCTCTGGCTGAGCCCCGCCCCGCGCAATGAAGTCGCTTTCCGCGGCCGAGAGTGATTTGTCTTCGCTCGGGTTCCGATAAAACGAATAAAAGAGGGCAAAATAGAGCAGGCTTACAAAACCGGTTGCAGCAAAACTCCATCGCCATCCAAAATGCAGCAGCAGGATGCCAATAAATGGCACTCCCACAGCGGACGCAAATTTTGCTGCCCCATCGAACATTGCCGTGGCGAGGCTACGTTCTGAACTCGGGAACCAGTAGCCGATTGCTTTAGCGTTCGCCGGAAACGTAGGGGCTTCACCGATACCCAGCAAAAACCGTGCAGCGAAGAAGCCACGGATTCCGGAGGAAGCGGCCGCGCCGAAGGAAGCCACGCTCCAGAGAAACGTACTGATTCGGCCAACGATCCGCACGCCGAAGCGATCCAACAACAAGCCAGAGGGCAACTGAAGAGCTGCGTAGGTCCAGCTGTAAGCGCTCGACAAATAGCCGAACATGACGGGGGAGATTCCGAACGCGGCGCGCAGTGCGTCCTGAGAAACAGACAGGTTTACGCGGTCAAAATAATTTACGAGCACACCGAAGCCCAAAAGTAAAGCGATGCCCCACCTGCGCCGAGGCACGATTGCGTCTTGAGGAGCTTTCGGTTCCCGCTCTAAGTTCATAGAAGGGTTGGCGTAGTTGTCTCCGGGACAGGAATTCGGCGCCACTGAATTCCTACGTATATGGTTCTAGGGACGACGAAAATAGGCTAAGCAAAATTTCTTAAGGGATTATCCTGGCGGCCCATCCGCCGCCCGGCGCCAGCTTGATTTTCAATTTCGTGGCCTTGCTGACTGGCCTGCGAAGCAACTTGTAGTCGCTTGCCATGCGGTCAGCATTCACGCCATCCTGGTAAGACGCCATCTGGAAATTGCCGTCAGGCAGGAAGGAAAGATCCACCTCGAGTTCCCTGGGCGTCCAGCCCGTCATCGCACCAATGTACCATTCGCGGCCATTTCTGCGAGCGACCACGACATAGTCTGCGATCTTTGCATCGAGGACTCTCGTCTCGTCCCATTCGGTGGGGACGGCTGCCAGGAAATCCAGAGACTCCGGTTCACGCATGTAATTTGACGGACTATCCGATAGCATTTGCAACGGGGCATCATAAACCACATACATGGCCAGTTGATGGCAGCGCGTACCCAGGCTCATGGGGCGGCTGTGGATTGGAGCAAAGCTGTTCTTTTGCGCGTTCAGCATCGCTCCCGGCGTGTAATCCATAGGGCCGAGAAACATGCGCGTAAACGGGAGCGTCACATTATGTTCTGGCTCGGTTTCCGCGCTCCACTTGCTCCATTCCAGTCCCCTGACACCTTCCACGTTGATTAGGTTGGGCCAGGTGCGGGTCATGGTGGCAGGCTTCTGGTCACCGTGAAAGTCAACGAGCATTTTACGCTTGGCCGTTTCGCGGCTGACTCTGTGATAGTAATTGACCAACAGCTGGTCACTTCGTTGCATAAAGTCAACTTTGATTCCTTTTACGCCCCATTTGGCAAACTGATCGAGCGCCGGCTCAAGCTGATCGTCAAGCGTCTTCCAGATCACCCAAAGAATGATTCCGACGTTTTTTTGCCTGGCATAGGCGGTCAATTCTTCCATGTTGATCTCGGGAACCACGTCGAGCACGTTCCCCAGCTTGTACCAGCCCTCGTCGAGGATGACGTACGGAATACCGTACTTTGCGGCGAAATCAATGTAGTACTTGTAGGTCTGCGTGTTGATTCCGGCTTTAAAATCTACGCCATAAAGGTTGTTGGCATTCCACCAGTCCCAGGCCACCTTGCCCGGTTTGATCCAGGACGTGTCCTGGACCTGCGAAGGTTTAGCGGTAAGCCAGACAAGCTGATTGGTAAGCAGGTCGCCGTCAGTTTCCGCTACGCCGATCAGCCGCCAAGGAAATGCACGCGTTCCTTTTGTAACAGCAATATAGTCTGCGCTTTCCACTACTTTGAGATCGCGGTCCCTCTCCAATTTTTCTTTCAGGGGATACGGCGGGAAAATCGCTGCCAAGCCGTTCCCGCTGGTGCCGCACAACCATAGACCGGGGTACTCCTCCAGGTCGGACTCTGCAATGGCGACTTTTGCGCCGCCACCCACGTCAACCACCGCGGGAAGACTGGCAATAAATGCGGGAGCGATTTCCCTTAAATGTTGAGGGACGTATCTTCGTTCGTTGTGGGAGAAGAAGCTGTCTTCCTGCGGATAAAAGGTAATGAAATCACTTGGGAAGTTGAAGTTCGCTTCTTCTCGGTAAACTTTCACTTGCTGTTGAGGGAAAGACGTCTCCAGGCGATATGCTGCTCCTTCGTTGTAGGCGCGAAAGACCACTGCGTAGCCGCCTTCCATGTCGAGGCGCAATTCATTGTAGTTCTCGCGAATCTTTGCAGATTTCTGGCGCACGACGGGCTCAAGAACCTGGTTGGAGCTACTCTCTTTTGACCTTAGAATCTTTGCCTCTGCGCCGAATGTCTTGTGGTCGATGTTTATAGAGAGGGAAGAGTCCTGGAGAAGCATTCTTCCTTTTAGAAGCACATCGTAGCGTACGCCGCTGGCGGTCCGAATTCGAACTTCGATTCTCTTGTCGGGGGAATGCAGGTCATAGCTCGATTGTGCGGCCGCGTTCGACACACAAAGCACCAAAGTGGATGTTAACGCAACCTTCCATGCCAGGCTGTTCATTGGGAAAATTCACCTCGTACTTCTTGAGGTCAGGATTCTACAAATTGTTGGCGGAAACTTCCTCTAGTAAATGGGGCGGACTCTTCGGGAGTCTGTTTAACATGACTGAAATCCCCTTTTGGCGAAACAAAAGTTAAGTTCTCAGCGAGTGGGTGCGCCGGGATAGGTGTGGCAGCCATTTCCGAGCCGAGAGTATGTTAACGTCGGCAATGTGGATGCCCTGAACCCTGCAAGCCGACACGCAGTACCCAAAACCTGGTCATGCGGCGAACTTCCGTGATGCCCCATTGGACGCGGCGGAAATTCCTCTGGAGGCTGTCGCTTGCTGGGGGCGGGTGCCTGACTAGAGTTACAAACCTTCCTTTTTGGCCGAAGCAGAATTCTGTGAAGTCACCAAGTCCTCGGCAAACTTCGGTCCGGCCATTGTTTGAAGAAGTGCCTTCCGCCACGACCGGAATCACGTGGCGTCACGTGAACGGACGCTCGCCGGATTACTATTTGCCCGAAACTACGGGGGCGGGCTGTGCCTTCCTGGACTACGACAACGACGGTTGGATGGACATTTATCTGGTTAACAGCGGGAAGTGCGATTTTTTTGCGCCGAGTTCGCCCCTCAGTAACGCACTTTATCGTAACAATCGCGACGGCACGTTTACGGATGTCACAAAGAAAGCGGGTGTTCCCGGCGGTGGCTATGGAATGGGCGTGGCCGTAGGAGACTACGACGACGACGGCTGGCCGGACCTTTACGTGACGCAGTACGGCAGGAGCATTCTGTATCACAACAATGGCGACGGAACATTTGCGGATGTGACACAAAAGGCGGGGGTGGCAGCCCCTGGCTGGGCCTCAAGCGCTGTGTGGTTTGATTATGACTACGATGGCCGGCTCGATTTATTTGTCTGTCGTTTTGTTGATTTTGACAAGTCAAAGAACAAATTTTGCGGCAACGAAAAGACGCGTGAAAGGTTCTATTGCATTCCGCGGGTATATGCGCCGGCAGCGAGCTGGCTGTTTCATAATAACGGTGACGGCACGTTTACGGACGTCAGCGCGGAGTCAGGGATTGCGAAGGCCCTGGGAAAGGCCTGGGGAGTTGTCGCCACAGACGTTAATAACGACGGCTGGATGGATTTGTTTGTGGCCAACGATACGGTCGCGAATTTTCTTTTTGTGAACAAGCACAACGGAAAGTTCGAAGACGCTGCGCTTGAAGCAGGCGTGGCCTACAGCCAGAATGGCCGCGACCGATCCGGCATGGGTGTGGATTCGGCGGATTACGACCAAGACGGTTGGCAGGACCTCTTCGTCACGAACGTGGATCAGGAGATGTATTCCATCTACCGCAACAACCATGACCTCACCTTCGAGGACAAGGCCGGATCCATGGGTCTGGGCCGTTTGACGCGCTTGATGAGCGGGTGGGGAGTGAAGTTCTTCGATTATGACAACGACGGCAACGTGGATCTTTTCATCGCCAATGGACATCCCGATGACAAGATTGAATCCCATTCGAGCCATATCAGTTACAAAGAGCCGCTGCTGCTGTTGCACAACAATGGCCGGGCGCTGGAGAACGTCGGCACACTCGCCGGCCCGGTTTTCGCCGAGAGCTTTGCGGCACGCGGGATGGCGGTAGGAGATTTCAACAACGATGGTGCGCCGGATGTTCTCGTCGCTGTTAATGACGGACCGCCCCTGCTGTTAAAGAACAACGCCGCAGCCGACAATCATTGGCTCGGCTTGCGCCTGATCGGCAAGAAATCCAATCCCGATGCCGTTGGCGCGACTATTATGTGGCAGGCGGGAGATCTGAAGCGCACCAGGCTCAAAGTTGGAGGCGGCAGTTATCTTTCTTCACATGATCCCCGTGAAGTGCTGGGCATTGGCAAACGTAAGAAAATAGACAAGCTGGAGATTCGTTGGCCGCACCCGAGCGAGCACGTGGAAACCTTCACGGAGCTTCCCATTGACCGCTACATCACCATTGTTGAAGGTTCTGGAATCAAGTGATTCCGGACCCAATTTAATAAGGGTATGGCTCGCCCGGCCGCACAATTCGAATACGATGGTCGGTAAATTGGAAGTGCGAGCCGGGGACCTCCACCTTGGGCATGTGACAAGTCATGCATTTATCGCCCGCCACTGGGCATTTTGTGCTGGGTAAAGAAGCCTCGCGACGTTTGGCACCCGCTGACTTGTCTTGTTTAGCGTGCCGCGTTTGCGCTGCGGTTCCGGAGTCATGACAGACTTTGCAATGAGAGTCATTGCCGGCGTCCTGCTGATTCAGATTCACGTGTGGGTCGTGGCAGGCGGTACAGGTCAGGCGCGGATCCTTAGCGTCATGGCCGCGGCTGTTAAACAATCGATAGGGCTGGAAGCGGACATTACTGACGCCGCCGAGGTCCGGCATCATGGCAACCGAATCCACACCACGATGGCATGCCCCACAGAATTCCTGCGATAACGTCTCCGCGTCAAGAGTCTTGGGATTAAAGATCAACGAATCCGCTCCTGTTTCGAGGAGCTTGGCCATGGCATGCTTCTGTCCCGGCCCGTGGCAGGCTTCGCAACTTACTCCAGGAATCAGAGGATCGAGCTGAAGTTTTCCATTTGCCAGTGCTGCGGTCCCATGACAACTGAAGCAATTGCGTGCCTCATCGCTGTCGATGTCCCGTCCCGCTGCCTCTTCCAGGTTTGGTGGAGGATGCAGTGCGTCCCCAACAGTCCAGTCCAATCCATCTATGGACGCATAGTAGCTCACGCGGCCCTCGAGTAGTTTTTTCCCGTGACGGAAAACGTAAGTTTGGGCAATGTGCGCGTTACCAAACGCATAAAGAATCGGCTCATCGAGAGTTTCCTTTCCGTCAGTTACGCGATACACGCTCTGCGTGCCGTCGCTTACCATCTCGTACAAAAACTGTCCGGCGCGAAAACTCATTCGGGGATGTGTCTTCAGCACTGGGCTTTCGGCGGGCTTTTGCAAAGCGTGTGCCATGGCGGTCTGCGAGTGCGAACTGCTCTTTTGAGCGTGGCAACTTATGCAAGCCTGGGGGCCTACGAAGCCTTCCCCTGGCAATTCCTTTCGCGGGCGAAAGTCGGAAAAGCTGCTTGTGTGGTTTGATTTTGTCTGAGAGTGCCCTGGACAGGAAAGGGAAAAAGCACAGGCGGCTACACAGCAGAGGGAAAACCAACAGAAAGCTCGGAGCTGAAATATCACGCTCCGGGCAGGACCCCTGGCCAACGTAAAGAATCTGGGCAGGCTATTTCTCAACAACTCCCTTTCCTTCGACCACCGTCAGGATTCGATCCACGCCTGACACGGCAATTTCTTCCTTCTTGCCGCTTGGCCAATGAATCTCAACTTTTTCCACTTTCGTCGCAGAACCCAATCCGAAATGCAGCCGCAGATCCGAGCTCGACCCGTAGCTTCCGCCGCTGATCACGTCGCCGCGTTGCCGAACGCCTCCGGCAGCCACAAAAATCTTCGCGCCGATGGCATCCCGCGGACTTTTTGGTCCGCCAATCAATTTATATGTGATCCAATGGTTGCCGCTCTTTACAACGTTTCTGAGGAGCGCAGGCGCCGAGTCCATGTTGTTCAAGACAACGTCAATGTGGCCGTCGTTGAAGAGGTCCCCAAACGCCGCGCCGCGCGCGGGAATGACATCCGCCAAGCCGCTCCCTGTTGCGGGCGGAACTTCTTGAAACTTAGCGCCATCGAGATTGCGGAACAACTGCGGTCGCTGGGCCCAGGTTGTGCCCCAGTCGCGCTGGTCCACCGCGGGGTAAACGTGGCCATTGGCCAGGAAAATGTCCAGGAGTCCATCGTTATCGAAGTCCAGAAACCCAGCCCCCCACCCGAGGAAAGGAATGGTGGGACCGCCCAATCCCGCGCGAAACGTGATGTCAGAGAAATTATTCCCGCCATCATTTCGATAGAGTGTCTTGTAATCGTCCGAGAATGTCGTAAATAAGAAGTCGACTTTGCCGTCCCTGTTGTAGTCTCCCACGGCGATTCCCATGGACGCTTGCGCCAACCCTTCATTGGTCAAAGCGAACCCGGACAGATAACTCACATCCTCGAAAGTGCCATTGTGAAGATTGCGGTACAGATACCGAGGGACGGAGTCGTTGGCCACGGCCAAATCAAGCCAGCCGTCGTCGTCCTCATCCACAAACACCGATGCCAAGCCGTAATAATGCTGCGGGTCGGCGACGCCAGCTTTTTGACTGACATCGGTGAATGTGCCATCGCCGTTGTTGTGAAATAGATGATCGGCTTCCCCCGGCAAACCGCGAGGGCCGCACATGGCGAAACTCACGCCGCGATATTGGCATGCGCTCAGGCTGATTCCACCTTGCCCAGCGACAGGAGGATGGTCGGCATCGAACTGTACGTAGCCTGGCACAAACAAATCCAGCAAGCCATCCCGATCATAGTCGCCCCAAGTTGGCCCCGTGGACCAACCACCAAGAGTGACGCCGGCTTTCTCCGCCACATCAGTAAAGGTTCCATCGTGATTGTTGTGATAAAGACGGTTCTTTCCGTAATTGGAAACGTAGATGTCTGGCCAGCCATCATTATCATAATCGCCCACAGCCACGCCGAATCCCCATCGCTCATTCGGCACGCCAGCTTTGGCAGTTACGTCTGTGAAGGTGCCGTCATGATTGTTGTGCAGCAGCATAGCGCGGGGAGCTGGCTCCTTCCCTTTCAAGGCAGCAAACGTGGAGCCGTTGAGCAGATAGATGTCCAGCCAGCCGTCGTTGTCATAATCAAGCAAAGCTACACCTGAACCAGGGGTCTCGAGGATAGTCGCCTTTTCTGGAGTTCCAGAGCGATGGCGGAACTTGTCAAGACCGGCTTGCTTCGTGATGTCAGCGAATTCGATTGGCGCGCCGTCTACAAATCCCCCAGCCGTGATCGGGCGGGACATGGCATCTTTCACGGGAGCGTGAGGCGTGCCGGTCGCCACCCCTGTGGACTCCTGCTTTTGCGGCTTGCGTTCCGCAGGTTCTTGAGAAGAAGCGCTTTGCCAAAGCCAAGACGACAGCACGGTGGCAGTCAGACAACTCCAGCAAAAAATGCTCTTTCGCATGCTTCCCCGTGCCGCTCCTAAGAAACGCAGCGAAATTCGCGAACGATTAACCTTCAGGCCGCAGGTCCTTCTCGGTTTCTGCACAAGATTTCGAGTCTGGCAAGAAGCGCCTGGCGTTGCCGCGGAATAGCATCGCACTTTTCGGCTAGAGGTGCTAGGCTCCACGTAAGCGGTTACGTATGGCTTTTATGCGAGGATTTCACCTATGACACGCCCCTGCCGGGTCACTCGATTTGCATTATTCCTCCTCGTCATCGCAGCTGCTTGGTTCGCCCCATCCTCCTTCTCTCAGTCTTCTGGTTCGCTGGCGCTGACTCCGCCAATGGGGTGGAACAGCTGGAACAAGTTTGGCTGCAACGTGAGCGACAAACTCATTCGCGAAATGGCAGATGCCATGGTCACCAGCGGTATGAAGGCGGCTGGCTATCAGTACGTGAACATAGACGACTGCTGGCAGGTGAGTCGCGATGCCCAGGGGACTATCGTCGCCGATCCCGAAAGATTCCCCGAAGGGATGAAAGCGTTGGCAGATTACGTTCACGGCAAGGGCTTGAAACTGGGGATTTACACCGATGCGGGCACGGGCACTTGTGAAAAGCGGCCGGGGAGCCTAAACCATGAGGTTCAAGACGCCAAAACGTATGCTTCCTGGGGAATCGATTATGTAAAGATCGATTGGTGCAATGCGGAGGGTCTCGATCCGGAGATGCAATATGCGAAATTCCGCGACGCTCTGGCGCAGTCCGGCCGCCCCATCGTGTTCAGCATTTGCAACTGGGGCGTGAAAGCGCCATGGCGATGGGGGCCGAAAACCGGCAATTTGTGGAGGACCACGGAAGACATAAGCGACAGTTACGACAGCATGTCGCTAATAGGATTTGGACAAAACGGTCTGGAGAAGTTTGCCGGTCCGGGACACTGGAATGATCCGGACATGCTGGAAATCGGCAACGGCAAAATGAATCGCGACGAATATCGCACGCACATGGCGCTATGGGCAATCCTGGCTGCCCCGCTGCTGGCTGGCAACGATATTCGGACCATGTCTGCGGAAACGAAGGAACTTCTCACGAATTCTGAAGTGATTGCCGTCGATCAGGACCCGAAGGGAATACAAGGACACCGCTTTTGGCAGGAAGGCCCGTTGGAGATTTGGGCAAGGCCGCTGGCCGACGGCAGCCAAGCCGTAGGGCTTTTCAATCGCAGTGAGTCTGCTTTTAAGATGACACTTGAATTCAAGACGATCGGTGCGCCAGCCTCAGCGAAGCTTCGTGATCTTTTGGACCACAAAGATCTGGGCGCGGCGCAAAGTTCCTACGCTGCAGAAGTGCCGAGCCACGGCGCCGTGCTGCTGAAAGTTTCCAAATAGCTGGGATTAAGAAAATCGACGGCAACGATTCCCTGCGGGAAACTATCGGAGTTACTCGGGTTTTGGCGTGACCGGACCCGATGTTTTTTTCCTCTCTTCCGGCACCTCGGAGCGATTAAGCTCGTCCAGCTTTTGGATAGCCACTCTTGCTTCTTCAGCCTTCCCAAGCTTGGAATAGGCCCGGCCAAGCAGGAAATACGCTTGCTTCATCCGAGGCTCGCGCCGCAGAGCATCCTTCAATTCGGGGATGGCTGCCGTGAACTGTCCATCCTGAAACAAAGCGTTGCCGAGGGCAAACCGGCCTGCAACAGCATCTGGAGCCAGCGCCACCGCCTTCTTTAGCCATTCAATCGCCTCAGAGTACTCTTGCTTGTATGTATAGCAAGCACCCAGCCCGTAAGCGACGTCATAATTCGGCGGTCCATTCTTCTCCGCCTGTAAATAGTAGGTAATCGCCTCATCGAACTTCGACTGCGACCGCTTCAGCTCTGCTAATTCCGTTGAAACCTCCGCGGACCGAGGATTCACTTCCAGGGCTTTGTCGAATTCGTGTTCAGCTTCTGTTGGGTTTTTGGAACTCAAAGCGGCCTCGCCGAGAAGCTGGTGTGCGCGGAAGGAGCCCGGAGCTATTGCAAATAGCCGCTGATATTCGTTTTGCGAAAGCTCTTTGGAAGCAACAGACAAATAATAAAGAGCGTCAATGCTTTTCGGATCGGATTCGAGCGCCGTCCGAAGCTCTTCAAGAGCTTGGAGAGGCTTCCCTTGAGCAAGCTCCGCCCGAGCCAAAACTACTCGGACCGGCACATCCTTGGGGAATTTATGCAGATGTTTCTCCGCCAATTGAACTGCAAGGGCATAGTCACCGCGATAAAAGGCCCGGGTACACTCGTTAAGCGACGACTGGCCATATGCGTGGCTCGAGATGACAACCATAAAAATCAACAACAAGAGAAGCCGCAAGCTCAACGACAAGACGGAACATTCAGATTTCCAATTGAGCGTCTTCATGGAGTTTCAAATGGACGTACTTCGACAATGCGCAGAAATTCCTGACTTTTTTCTGCCAGCAGTTTCTTTAGCTCATCGAAACGCTTGGCCTGCGCTTCTTGTTTCGAATCCTTCGTACGAGTGTAGAGCATCAAGAGGTAGAAGTTTGCGGCATAGTGGTCCGGCTCAATTTTTAGTGCTAGTTGAATCTGTTTCTCCGCTTGTCGGTAGTCTTTGCGGTCTAAATACCACCGGCCAAGCTCAGCCAGCGCGTCCGGAAAATCTTGCTTGGTTTTCAACGCTTCTTGAAGCTCAACGAAAGCTTCGTCCAACCGGTCCTCTTCCAAGGCAATCGCGCCCAAATAATAATGAGCCTTGGTGGCCGTTTCGGAGCTTCCTGCGGACTGCTTCAGCCAAGGAATGGCATGTTCGTAATCTTTGGCCCGAAAAAGTGCAGCACCCAGAGCCAGCTTGCCTCGTGGATCCTGCGGTTTCAGTTTAAGATATTTTTCGAAGTACGGAACTGCCTCCGCCGGGTCTTGCCGGAAGGCAGAGGCGGCTCCCATTGCATAGTTGTAATCTGCATTCTCCGGTTGGAGCTCGACGGCTTTTGCAAACGCGTCTCGGGCTTCTGCAATAAGGCTCAAATCCACGCACACGAGGCCAAAGTAGTAATGCAAACTCGCATTGCCGGGCTCCAGGTCTCGCGCATGCGCCAGGTAACCAATGGCCCCCTGATAGTCTTTTTGGAGCCGGGCAACGCGTGCCAATTCCAAGAGCAACGCAACCGACGGCTTTCCATTAGAGAAAGACTTCTCCAGAGCCACCCGCGCTTCTACAAGCCTGTTCAAATGTTCGTAAGCTAAGCCGAGTGACTCCAGCGAAACTGAACCGAGTGGCTGGCGCTCTTGCAGATTCTCTAGCAAGGCGACAATGAGGTCGTCGCGCTTACCGGATGTTAGCCCTAACGAGGCTTGCTGGGCGTCCGGCTCGGAAAAGTCCGGAGCGCCCATTAACCGTGCGGCCGCGTCGTCGGCGCCCTTGCGGTTCGACAGTCCAGCATAATCGGCGCAACGGATGGACAAGGTCTGCGCGCTCGTCTGGTCTTTTGCGGGAAGGCGTGAAACGTAATTAAGTGACTCCTGGTACCGGCCTTGTCGTAACAAAAGGGCCGCACTCTGATAGAGCGCCTCGGTATTTGCTGCGTCATATTCGAGCACTCGCCTATATACTTCGATCGCTTTACGCACCGCCTGTGGGTCTACCGCGTCGTTCTCTTGATACAGCCGCCCCAGGTTAAGGTAGGCCCCGGTGAACGTGGGATCCCTCGTGATGGCTCGGCGAAGGCTTTTTTCGGCTGCGACATAATCGCCTTGCTGTGCCTCGACTATGCCTAGCAAATTGTCGAAGCCCGCATCGGCCGGATACTGGTTAGCAGCCTTTGCAAGCTCAAGGAGCGCCTTTTGGAGATCGTGTTCCTGGATCAACTGTTGGATCAGCAGAATTTTTTGGTCTCTGGCGCTGGTTTGGCTCTGCCGTGAGTGAGCGGAGTGCAGAAGGTGGGGACACAAGAAAACGGCCACAGACATCACTGGGATCGACAGGTGCGATCGCATCAGAGCCACCGGGCCCATTCTCTCACAGGGCACAGTGAAGTTTGGAGCCACGATTCATGACCCCTGATTGATACATTGAACGGGGCTCGTCTTCCGCTGTCTTATACTATTGTGGCTGGAATGCTCCTTCGAACCTGAAGGAATAGGATTCTGAGAGTACTTTTGATCGGATGACCACTGCTCTCAGGTCACTGAGAATGCGAAGAAGCGAATCAAGTCCACGCAGCCTGCAAACCCTTTTTTTGAAGAGCTTGCATAGCCACATCCTCCTCCTGCTGCTTTTCAGCGCGCCAACACTCTCCTGTGCGCAAGAGAATCCGCTGCCTTCACTCGAAACCCAGGTGGCTCCCGGCATAGAAGCGTTGAAGTCTGGCGATCTTGACACGGCAGAAAGGATTTTTTCGAGCGCCCTTCGGCATGGAGCCAAACATCCGCTCGTCTATCACAACCTGGGCGTCATCGCCCAGATGCGCAACCGGCATTTGGAGGCCGTCCAGAGGTTCCGCGAGGCATTGGCCCTCCAGCCAGCTTATGGTCCTTCGCGGCTATTGCTCGGAGCCAGCCTTCTGGCGCTTAAAAAACACACGGAAGCCGTGCGCGAACTGGAGCGCGCCGTCAAATTGATGCCCGAACAAACGCAGGCCCGTCTTGAACTAACGAAGGCTTATGAGGCTTCGGAGAACTGGCTTTCCGCCGCGCAGCAACTCCAGAAACTCGTTGAAATGGCTCCGCACGACTCGGAATACGCTTATCAGATGGGCAAAGTCTGGATGAGGCTTTCCGGTTGGTCCTATCAGCGGATAGCGCGAATTGACCCGAAGTCCGCTCGCTTGCAACAGGGTCTCGGGCAGGAGTATTTAGCTCAGGAAAAATATGATTTGGCGCTCGAGGCCTTTCAGCACGCCTTGGATGCGGACCCGAAACTGCCCGACGTTCACCTGGCTATCAGCACAATTCTTCTGGAACAAAAGAAATTCGACCAAGCGCTTGCGGAAATTGACGCAGAGCTGAAACTCGTGCCGGAGGGTAAGGCCGCCGCGGAGCTAAAGGCAAAGATTGAAAATGCAAAAGCTGGCTCAGCGCCTTGATTGGCACACTGTGCGGAAGGTAAAGAAGGGGGCTATCACGCTGACGGCGGTTGCCTTGTGCCTGATATCGTTTGTCCGTGCTCAAGTCCCTGTGCCGCAGCAAGACGATCCCCCGTCATCCAGCCTCTCGCGCCAACTTTCCGATTTGCAGATGGAACCAGCTCGTCAGGCGGAGATAGAGAGGGCCATTCACGTGCACGACTATGCGGCCGCGGAAAAGGTTTTGCTTGAAGAAGTTGAACGCGATCCGAAGTCGCCGCATTCGGCAAAAGTGCTTGCTATCGTCGCCGGAGTTTTCTTCCTCGATGGTCAATACGCGAACGCCGTCATCGCCTGGAAAAAAGCCGAAGCCATTGCCCCACTCGACGAACGGAGCCGGTTCACTCTGGCAATGGCCTGCATCAAGCTCAACCGGCGCGATTGGGCTCGCCCGGAATTAGAGAAGCTCGCAGCGGCACAACCGCAAAATCCGCTTTTCTTGTACTGGCTCGCGCGTTTGGATTACGACGAGCGCAACTACAATTCGGCCGTCGCCCGATTGCAAAAAGTTACCGCGCTGGACCCTAAGATGGCCCGTGCTTACGACACTTTGGGGCTCTGCTTCGACTACCTCGGTAAATTTGATGAAGCCGTCAAAAACTATAACCAGGCGGTGGATCTGAACCGGCTGCTGCCAAAGCCTTCTCCCTGGCCCCATGTGGATTTGGCCATTTCGTTGATTGCCCTAAATCAGTTGCCCGACGCGGAGAAAAATCTTCGTGAAGCAATCGGGTACGATTCGCGGCTTCCTCAGGCGCGCTATCAGCTCGGCCGTGTTCTGGAGATGCAAGGCGCATTTCAAGCGGCTGCTGAATCGCTCAAAACTGCCATTGCACTGGCCCCGGAGTATCCGGAACCGCATTATCTGCTCGGAAGAATCTATCATCGGCTGGGAAATGAACCACTCTCGAAAGCAGAAATCGGCCGTTTCCAGCAACTAAAGAAGGCCAGCGAAGGACAAGCTGCGCGAGCGACTGAGCTAGGACCAAAGTAGCCGGAGGCCATTGAATCCGTCATCTGAAATTGTCTGTGTGAATTTCCACTCGAAAACTTCCGCCCAGAAAAACCGCGCCCCGACTCTTCATCGGGGCGCCGGTCTTGTGTTTTTGGGGTGTTTAGGGGTGGTCAAAATTCAAATCGGGCTCCAAACTGAATTCTTCGCGGCGCGCTGACATTGCCCGTCCATTGGCCGAAGGTCGACGAGCTTATGTCGGTATCGAAAGCATTGCCTCCAGAAATGGTGAAATTGCCGTCATTGACGAACATATGTAGGTTGAAGGCGTTGTAAAACTCAGCTCGGAAAATGAAGTTGACGCGCTCTGTGATCTTTGTGTTTTTTGTGATGGCAAAGTCCACGTTCTTATAGTTCGGTCCACGAAAGCCAAATATGCGCGGGCCGGTTCCAGTGTATCCGAACACTCCCATGCAGGTTGGGCACGATCCAGCTGCCTCGAAGGAAGTCAGGGGCTCGAAAGCTGCCGGGTTGAGGAGAGCACCCTTGCCGGGATCAAAATTATTGACATCCTGCAAGAAGGGGCTCGTTCCTGAAATGCGCCCCGGCAAGCACCCTTGTCCAGTCAAGGATCTACCGCCATTCGTTGGTGTTAGGCAAGCGCCCGAGCGGATCCAAAGCGGCGTGCCTTTCGAGTAGCGAATGATGGGGCTGATCTGCCAGCCACCTACGGCATGGTCGAGAGCATTGCTGTCGTGAAGATAACTCTTGCCCTTCCCGAAAGGCAGTTCGTAAACGAAAGCGGCAGACAACGTTTGTGGCACATCGTCGGGTGCCAGAGAACGGTTCCGTCTCTCCTCATAGGGCGAAATAACTCCTTGCGAGGCGTTCCAGGTTGAGGCATCGCGCTGTGTATTGTCCGCAGCATTCGTAAGGAGTTTTGAGTTTGTATAGGCCACCAGCATGTAAAGGCCTTTGCTGTAGCGCTTCTCGAATTTCAACTGGAAAGAATGATAGATCGAGCTACCGTGGTTCTCGTTCAAGCCCTGCAGCTTGTCGCAGAACTGAGGGAAGGGCAGCAGTGCCTGGCCGACCGTGGGTGAGCAATTTCCCGCGGCATTAAGTTCTGCGATCCAACCGGGATAAGGCGGTGTGACTCCATTAATCGTCTGATTGTCTGAAGTAAACGTCTCGTTTAGGATAGGCACGTAACTGCAGTCGTGTCCTTGCAAAAGTTTCGGGTCCGTCGTAGTCGCACAGATAGGCTCCGGCGAGTGGAAAGGCGCATACAACGCTTGAATCTTCGAGTCGAACGGATTAAGGACGTTAATCGGATTTAGACTCGATGGCAACCTCGAGCCCTTGTTTCCTACATACGCCACGCTCAGGAAAACACTTTGCGGCAATTGGCGCTCAATGGTCAGGTTCCATTGCTGGGCATATGAGCGCCGGTTGGCGTCGAGTGGGCGATAGAGAATACCGTGACCGTTGTCAAAGGATCCCGAGATAAAGGGCGGAAGCTGCGCCGGGGCTGGAATTTGGTTGTCCAGATAGAAGGTCGGATCGTCCTGGTTGGTGTTTGGATCCTTCAGCGTGCCGAAAGATTGATTCAGATTATAGCCGTCAAGCGAGATCCCGCCACCCCAGCCCGGATAAAAGGCTTGGGTGAAGAAGACGCCATAACCTGCTCGGACAACGGTTTTTTGGTCGTATGAATACGCCACGCTCAACCGTGGCGCAAAGCCCTTGCGCCAGGCCTTCTCGGGGTATTCCGCCCCGTAACAGGCGGGCTGGCAACCGGAGCCGCTTCCGGCAAAGGCTAAGCTGCCAGGTATTCCGTCAGGATTCATCCCTGTGGGATCGAAGAAGGAAAGATGGTTGTATTTCTCACGGGAAGGCGAAAAGTAATCCCAACGAACGCCGAAATTCGCCGTGAATTTTGTAGTCACTTTCCAGGAGTCGTTGAAGTGGAACGCCCAGGAATTCTGGCGAGGGTACCAGGCACTGACCGTTCGGCGGTCCACCGAACCCCCGGTAACCGCTCCTAGCAGGAAATCCGCTACAGGAGCGCCGCTGATAGGCCCAGGAATCGCAGTAGCAGACCCGCCGAAGCCATACGTCCCTGCTTCGTTCGTGTGCTGGTGAATGTTGCCCTGGATGTTGCGCCAATCAAAACCAAAAGTGATCGTGTGATGCCCGAAGGTCTTGTTGGCCGTGTCGTTTAGGTCCCAAGTCGGACGAGCTGTGACGTTCTCAGTTGAAATACCCGCATTGTCCGAAATCTGATTGAAAGTCGTGAACGTAAATTCAGGTAGCGACTTTGCCGTCGGGACCGCCCCTCCAACGATCGGCAATGTCTTCGCCGCGGCGGCAGCCAGGACCTGGGGCTCGGAACCATATCCCTCATTGCGGTTCAGATATCCAAGAGTCATGTGATTGGTCAAGGTGGTGGAAAAAGTGTGTTCCCAGTTAAAACGCGCGATCGGCGAGTTCTGTGGCCTTGTAGGCTCTTCCGTGGCAATAATCGGGGGAAGCTCCGTTGCCGTGTTGTAACCCGTGAATTGGCGCCACCAGAAGAAATAGAAATGGTCTTTGTCACCGTAATTGTGGTCAATTCGGGTCATGAATACGTTACTGTTCGATACCAAGGAATCCGGCACAGGCTTGGAAAGAGTGTAGTTGTTTTTCGGCTGGGTATTGGTCGGTTGCGGCATTTTAGCTAGATAGGCCAATGCAATCTGGCTGAAGCAACTCGAAGGGATCTTGTTTCCGGGGAATTGCTGCCCTGGCCCTACGCCAGCAGCAGTCTGACAAGCAGCGCTGGCATTCCCGGGCATATAAATTGGAATCAGCTGGCCATTGCTGTCTTTCCAATCTGTGAAATCCCCGCCTCGCTCCAGCATCGAAGGGATTGAGAGAGTGGGAACGTTTGAACCGCCGGCCTGGTGAAACGCTTCCCAGTCAAAATAGAAGAACGAATGATGCTTGGAAGTTCCATGATAAAGGTGTGGAAACTTGATCGGGCCTCCGACGTTCGCACCGAAGTCATGCTCAATGTCCGGCGGGCGGCGATCGCAACCGGGAGTGCTGCAAGTTGCATTCCAAGGCGCGGCATTGAATGACTTGTTGCGTGCGTATTCAAAGAGCGCTCCGTGATAGGTGTTGCCGCCCGACTTGCTCACCATGGTGATTTGGCCTGATGTGGAGGAGCCATATTCGGGCGCATAGTCCGAAGTCAGAACTTTAACTTCCTGCACCATATCCGGGGACATTTGAAAATCGCCCTGAATCGAAACCATGCCGCTCTGGCTCATGAACCCTTCCTGCATCGTTGCGCCGTCCAGAAGCGCCTCGTCACCGGATTGCAAACCGCCGTTGATTCGCGCGTTAAACGCTTCATTACTATTGCCCGTGGACACGCCAGGGAGAAGTACTGCGAAGCTTGCTGAGGACCGCGGCTTGCCCGAGACGATCAGCGGCAGATCCTTCACTGTTTCGGGATCAATTCCCCCTTGCAGCGTTCCGTTGTCGTAGTTAATGAGAGTGTTCTCACCCTCCACCAAGACCGTTTCCGTCGTGGCGCCAAGACTCAGCCTGACGTCGGCATGCCCAGACTGGTTAATCGTCAGTTCGACGTCTTTCTGGATGTAGTTCTGAAACCCTGTCTTCACGACCCTCAGATCGTAGGCTGCAGGCGTCACGTTGCGGAACGTATATTCACCCCGTTCGTTGGAAGTCACCTTCATTTCAAATCCGGTGGCCTTGTTGGTCAGCGTCAGTTCGGCGTTTGCCACCGCCGCCCCAGAAGGATCCATGACCGTACCGCTCAACGACGCATTGCCTATCTGGGCGTGCGCGGGAATAGCCATCAAAAGCACGCCCAAACAGAACGCCATCAAGCAGCCAAAACTAAAGTTCACTGAACTATGTAGACTCCGCCACATTTATCACCTCGCAGTTGGACTCCCTCGCAAGGTCCCCGAGAAACTCAATTCCAGGAAGGCTCCCACTCCCAGAGATGCAAGCGCAACGTAAGCGCTTACGTCTCTAATGGTTTTGCATTATTCGCGCCGACTTTTCCCCTGTCAAGCGCAAAATCCAAGAATCTTCTGCTCACCATCCGTTTCTTTTCTAAAGATTCGTTTGAGGAATACTGAAATTATTGCGGCAACCAGAAACAAAGGGAGTCGCCCCATCGGCTCGCATTCCAAAAACTCACAGCCGCTCAGAGTCCTTGCTGGAACCGGAACCTTAAGCCTTACCTCAACGTAGCGTGGCTTTATCCGTAGATTGGCGAACGATCAGTTGGGTGGAGATTTTGATTTCGCGGCCCTCCGAGGAATTTGTCTGCAACACCGCCTCAACGGCGGCGGCCCCGATTTCGCTTCTCGGAATCCTGATTGTGGTTAATTGAGGATCCGTCAGCTTGGCCAGCGAGATATCGTCGCAACCCACCAAGGAAACATCCTTCGGAACCTGTAAACCTGCGCGCTCCAGTTCACGTAGAGCACCCACAGCCATCAGATCATTGGCGGCCAGAACCGCTGTTGGTCTGCTCTTCATCTTCTGCATTTCCCGGACAACCTGTTCGCCGCTTTCCAGCCTGAAATCTCCTTCGAGAATCAGTGGCTCCGTATGCAGCGACGCTCGATGGCTCTTCATGGTTTCAAGGAAAGCCTGTCGCCTGAATTGCGCAGACTTGAAACGCAGGGGACCACTGATGAACGCGATCTGCCGGTGGCCTAGATCGAGCAGATGCTCGACTGCTTCATGAACTCCTTTCTCATAATCAATGCGGATGTTGCTCGTATGCGGGCTCACCTTGCCAATATCGAGGAAGACGACGGCAATTTCGCGCGACGATAGGCGCTGGATCACGGAAAGATCCATTTCCGTGGTCAGGATCATGACACCCCGTACGCGCAACTCCAGCAAGCGCTGCACGTACCTTGCGTCGCGCTCCGGATCGTAATTCGTATTAAGAACAATTACGTCGTAGCCCAGCTCCAGAGCCCTTTCCTGGATGGATTTCACGAGGTCCGGGAAGAACGGGTTGGTTATATCCGAAATAATGAGTCCAAGGGTCCGGCTTTGGCCCGATGCCAGGTTGCGCGCGTGGATGTTGGGGGTGTAGCCGACGCGTTCAATCGCGCTCAATACCCTGCGTTTGGTGTCATCACTGACAAATCGAGTTTTGTTTATAACGTGAGACACTGTCGCAGTGGACACTCTCGCCAGCTTTGCAACTTCCTTTATACGAACAGTGTTCATTCTCGATGCTATCCCCTTGCTCCTGATTAAAGGATACAAGATAGTGTTTACTAAGCCGGAGGAATGTAACCAACTAGTTGAATTATGATTTTAAATTAACATTTCTATCTGCTACGAGCTTCGAAACGCGTGTGCCCCGCGTGCCAGATACGGCATTTTCGGAAACTTCCAGCTCACAAATTGTGTTGTTTTGCATGACTTGCGCTGCCCTTGGAAGTCTCCGCATGTCTTGTAAGTCCTTCATAAAACCTATTCACGCGGCGCTTTCACCGCAGAGGCCGCGGGGTCGAGTCCCGTCACCGACACGCCGAGACCAGCCGCTGTCGCCGTGGAAGAGCTTATCGAACGGCAGATTCCAGGGGAAGTGGCTCCGAGTGCGGGCGTTTCGGTTGGGGACATGTTGGGGACACGAAAGAGGTATTTGGGGATGGTCCCGAGGCTGCTAACTGACGCCAGAGAAACGAGTTATTGGATTTGAAGTTCTCTGTTAACAGCCGAATGCTCTACCGTTGAGCTACCGGGGAACGCTTCCATTCTGTGATAGTTGCGCACCGGTTTCAAGTTACCTCTCTCACGGCAGCAAGAACCAAATCGACCGAATCCTGTTCGCGGACAGCCGCGGCGAACGTGTCGGGCAAGTACGTGCAACACTCCGCGTTGACGGACCTCCCGCGCAGAGCCTAGCATGAAGTGCGAAAAAAGCAGGCGCATAGGAGCATCCGGTGATTGGTCAGGTTCTTGGCCATTGTCGTGTCCAGGCAAAGATTGGCGAAGGCGGAATGGGCGTCGTCTATCGCGCTTATGACGAAGTGCTGCAGCGCGACGTAGCGGTAAAAGTCGTCAAGAAAGATGCTCGCCTGGGCTCCTCCGGCAGTCAAAATCTCCTTCAGGAAGCGCGCGCTTCATCCTCTCTTTCTCATCCCAACATCTGCACCATCCACGACGTGGGCGAGACCGAAGGCGAACTCTACATCGTCATGGAGCTCGTCGAAGGCAAGTCTCTCCACGAAATGTCCCGCGACGCGGGATTGCCGCCGGAAACCGTCATCCGTTGCGGCGTTCAAATTGCCAGTGCGCTGGTCCGTGCTCATGACCGAGGAATTATTCATCGCGATCTGAAAACCTCCAACATTGTCGTCACGTCCGGCGGACTCGTGAAGGTTCTTGATTTCGGCTTGGCCAAGCAGGTGGGCTTGGGCGACCGCGATACATCTTTCGAAGGCCCCACGCGAACTCTTGAAACCATGCAGACCAGTTCCACGTTCAGCGGCACTCTCGCCTATATGCCCCCCGAAGTTTTGCGCGGCGAAGCCGCCGACTATCGAAGTGATCTCTGGGCCTTGGGAATCGTTCTTTACGAAGCCGCTTCCGGCCGCCGGCCGTTCGAAGGGCGCACTGGCTTTGAATTGGGTTCCGCCATCATGCGCGAGATGCCCAAGCCGCTCGGTCCTCCTGTTCCTCCGGGTCTTTGGGCCATCATCCAGCGCTGTCTGTCGAAGGAGCCCGCGCAGCGCTATCAACGCGCAGGAGAGGTCTTGGCAGCGCTGGAGGCAATTCAGGGTGCCGCGGTTTTTGCAACGGCTCCAACATCCGATCGCGCCGAACCGCCAACCATGGCCCACCACAGCGTGCGGCACGCCCGCGTGCGAAGAGGCGACTTTCTTTTGCTGGTCGGAACCACAAAAGGGGCCTTCATCCTTCGTTCCAACGTCAACCGCTCGCGTTGGGAAGTCGGTGGTCCCTATTTCCACGGACAGGCGGTTTACGCATTGGCCTATGACAACCGCGCTGATCAGCACCGCATCTGGGCATCCACAGCAAGTTTTTGGGGCACCATGCTGCGCTCCAGCGACGATTTCGGCAGGATTTGGACCAACCCGCAGGAAGCCGCCATTCGCTTTCCCGCGGACACCGGCCTCTCCCTAAAAAACATCTGGCAGATTTCGCTTGGCCGAGCCGACGAACCCAATACTCTTTATTGCGGCGTAGAACCCGCCGCCCTCTTCGAAACTCATGACGACGGGGAAACCTGGTCGCTTGTGCGTGGCTTGTTCGACCATCCTCACCGGCCCCGCTGGGTTCCCGGCAACGGCGGATTGGCGTTGCACACCATCGTGCTCGACCCTGCCGACAAGCAACGGATGTACGTGGCGATTTCAGCCGGTGGCGTTTATCGCACGAACGACGGTGGAAACACTTGGTCGGCGCAAAACCGCGGCATCCGCGCCATGTTCCTGCCCATGAAATATCCCGAATTCGGGCAATGTGTGCACAAAATTGCCATGCACCCTGCCCGCCCCCAACGCCTCTTCCTGCAAAATCACTGGGGCATCTATCGTTCCGATGATTCCTCGGAGAACTGGAAGGACGTCGCCAATGGCGTGCCCTCCGATTTCGGTTTTGCCATGGTCATGCATCCCCGCAACCCCGATTGTGTCTACATCGTTCCCGTCGAGTCCGACCAGTTCCGTTGCTCTTGTGATGGCCGGTTGCGCGTCTTTCGTACTCGCAACAGTGGCGCCTCCTGGGAGCCCCTGGCGCGCGGCCTTCCGCAGAAGCAGGCCTACGAAACTGTCTTGCGCGATGCCATGACGATGGATTCGCTCGATCCCGCCGGAATTTATTTCGGCACGCGAAGCGGCCAGCTCTTTAGCTCGGGTGATGAAGGCAAGAGTTGGAACAAAATCCTCGAAGGTCTGCCAGCCATCGTTTGTGTGCGAAGCGCCTTCCTCGAGGATGGTTTTGGACACTCGATCGCAACGCTCCGCCCAGCGCCTCAACCACCGCCGCCTTCCAGGAGCAAGTCTCGCACGGCAAGCCAGTCGCGCCGCCGGTCGCACCAAAAGAAAAGGTAATCCGTGCCCGTAACTTTTTACATTCCAGGCCCTTTGCGCGAATTCACCTCCGGACGCAGCGCCGTAACCCTCGAGCAATCGCCCGCTACCCTAGCGGAAGCCTTGTCCGCCTTGTGGAAACTATATCCCGGCCTGCGCGATCGCATCCTCACCGAGCAAGGCCAGATGCGCGAGCACATCAACGTTTTCATCGGCGACGAAGACGTTCGCTATACCGGTGGGCTGACCAGCCGCGTCGCCGCGGGATCTGATATTTCGATCGTTCCCGCCATCAGCGGCGGCTGACAATCCCTTTCCAATAATCCAGGCTGTTAGACCCCACTTCGAAATCCCCCTCCTCTTCGCGTAAACTGGAAGGCTTCGCACTCGGCGAATTTACATTCCGGAGACTCCATGGCTCAGGTTTTTCCCTTTCGCGCATTCCGCTACAATCCGGCCCGCGCCCCATTCGAACGCGTCCTCACCCAGCCTTACGACAAAATCTCTCCTGTCATGCAGGAGAAGTATTACGCTTCGGACCCGCACAATCTCATTGCCGTCGAAAAAGGCCGCAGCAACCCCAGCGACACTCCGCAGAACAACGTTTACACGCGCGCCGCCGCAAGCCTCGAAGACTGGTTTCGCAACGGCATTGTGCGGCAGGACCCCTCTCCTTCCTTTTATGCCTACTCTCAGGAATACACCGTGCCTGGCACGGAGGAGCGCCGCACGCGCCGCGGCTTCATCGGCGCCGGCCAGCTCGAAGATTATTCCGCCGGTGTCGTTTTCCGCCACGAACAAACCCTCTCCGGCCCCAAAGCCGACCGCCTCGAACTTCTCCGCCACACGCAAACGCACACCGGGCAGCTCTTCATGCTCTATTCCGATCCCCAGCGCGGCGTGGACGAAATTCTTGCCGAAGCGGAAACGAGCGCCCCGGAAACCGAACTTCGCGACGAGTACGGCGTCACCCACCGCCTGTGGATCATCTCTCGCCCCGAGCATGTCGCCGCCATTCAGAAAGCCATGCAGGACCAAAAACTGGTCATCGCCGACGGCCATCACCGCTACGAAACCGCACTCGCCTACCGCAACGAATGCCGCTCGCGTGCTGGAAAAAACGAATCCGATGCGCCGTTCGAGCGCGTCATGATGACCTTCATCAACACGCACAGCGAAGGGCTCACCATTCTGCCCACGCATCGCGTCGCCTCACACATTCACGATTTTTCCTGGCCCGTGATGCGCCGCCACCTCGAGCCCTGGTTCGCCGCTGAAGAATTTCCTTTTTCGAGTGACGCGAAAAAAGAGGAAGCGCTCAAGAAATTCCTCGCTTGCCTCATCAACGCGCCCGCGCGCCGCGCCATCGGCGTCTATCCCGCGGACGAATCGACAAGACGCGCCTTCTATGTGCTAACGCTTCGCGATGGCGCCAATCTCAACCAGCTTCTTCCCAACGTGTCGCCGCTCCAACGCGAACTCGATGTCGTTCTCCTTCACGAAGGAATCCTCGAGCCCGCCCTCGGCATCACTCCGCAAGCCGTCACTGCCGAGGCCCATCTCACCCACGAACGCGAAGCAATCGCCGCTCTCGAAGCCGTAGACTCCGGCCACGCGCAAATTTCTTTCCTCTTGAACCCCTGCGGCGTGGACCAGGTCATGAAAATCGCCACGGCCGGCGAAGTCCTTCCCCAGAAGTCCACGGATTTTTATCCCAAGCTTCTCAGCGGCATCACCATGTACCGAATTTAGAGGTTCGAAATTGTTTCTAGGATTGGGACTGATGCGGTGAGAAAAAGCTCTGTTCTACTCGACCAACAAATTCATGAATCGCACGATTTCGGCTTGCTCGCGGTCTTTTACCGTGCTGCGCTCCGTACTTTGCGTCAGGGCGGCCAGCCGCGCCGCCAAAATGCGCATCGCCCCATCCCGCGGCACGTAGGCGATCTCGTTTCCCTGCACCACCACCCATCCCTTTTTCGTGCGTTGCAGTTCCAGTTGGTGATCTTCCCAGCCTGACTGCGATTCCACGTGCCGCGCAGTGAGCGCCGCCACAGCCTCCATCCGGATTTGCGCGACGCCGCGTTTCCCTTTCACCTCGACCCCGCTCACTTGCAACTGCCGGTAAACCACTACCGGCCGCTCCAGTTGCTCCAGGTTCCCGGCGCGCAAAATCTCGCCCGCCTCGAGATTCGCGTCCTGCAGCGCCGAAGTCACGTCCGATGCCTGGGGCGCATGCCCCGATGTCCGCAGGGGAATTTGCAAGAGAGACGCTTGTGAGGACGCAGTTCGCGAAGAACTCTCGGTTCGCGCCGTGCTTGACGCAGTTTCTTCGAGCGGTTTGCTTGCCGCGGTGTCGCCCTGCGATTTGTCTGTGGCATGTCCCGTAGGGATCGGCGTTGTCTTCACTACCTGCAGACTGGGCCGATTCTCGCCTCCAACGACGGCTTGGTTTTTGCGCTGCGATGTGGGGTTTTGCGATGCGGGGGGCTGGATCCCCGGGGGCCGATTTGACGCTTCGCTCGTCCCGCCACCCTTCAGCGGACCCTTGGTCAGATACCGGAAAAACCGCGGATAGCCTCGCGCCCGCCAGTACCCCGAACGATAATTCTGAACCTGTGTTCCCGAAGTAACCGAGCTGAAGAAAGTATGTTCTTTAGGATCCACGACAATGCCTACGTGCCCGCGCCATACGATTAAGTCGCCCGCCTGCGGTGTGCGCACACGCAAGAATTGGCCGGTACCGCTGTAAAGATCCAGCGAGCTGGCATAGGGATAGATGTATCCCGCTTGTTCATACAAGTGATGCACCAGGTGGGAACAATCTGGCGCCAAACCCTCTTCGTCGTCGGCCCACGCCATTTCCTGGACGATGGTTCGCCCCTCTTTCAGGCTAAGGAGCCGGAAGCCTGGCGGTATTGCTGGCGGTCGGGGCGTTTGCGCCTTTTGGCCGGAAGCCTGTTTCCCCGTTTGTTGGCTCGGCCGCGCTGCGCTCTGCTGTCCCGAGGTTTGCGCCTGATTTGCGAGGGTTAGAGACACCGATCCCAGCAACGCCGCAACGCATACCCAAAGCGCGAGAAGGGGCCGTTTTCGCATCCCTCAAGCTTAGATGACTGTTTTGGATCGCGCGCCGTCCCTGAGGCCGACCCATTACTGCCCCTTAGTACAGGCCCCAAACTGGTTGTTTCGCAAGGACTTAGCTCACTTTTTAGTCCCCGGTTCGTGCTGGAATCTGCGCTGCGGTCGATGGCGCCTCTTTGGAAGCTTGCGTTGCGGTCGCTAGCCTTGCTCTCATTCGCCGCGACTCCTTCTCCAGGAAAACCAGACTTCCCACTTTCGCGCTTGCAAGTTCTTCGGCCGTCCAGTGGGCGTGCATGATTCCCGCTGCAGCGTGAGAATTGCTGCCAAGCAGAAGATGCCCTATTTCGTGGGCTGCCACGTGGCCAAGCAGGCTCGCAATGTCCGCCCCGTCGCTTTTCTGCAATTGCTCCATCGGCTCGTAGAACAAGTCCGCATAGCATCCGCTGCCGTCTTCCCCTTGAAAGGAAATCCCCATCGTCTCTCCTTTCAAGGCAAGTGACCTTCGCACGATACGCAAATGCAGATGCTCCGGAAAGAGGGCTTCCCGGCAGGCGCGCGATGCCTCCTCACTGACGGCGGGGACTCTGCAATTCAGCCAAGTCACTTCGATTCCCGCGTGCCGAAAGACTTGCCCAGCCTGCTCCTGCGCCAGGCCCATCACATCCACGGGCACTTCCGCTTCGTTGTAGACGGAAATCGTCACCCGCGCACTTTCCTGAGCACCTACTCCTCTGCCTTTTGGACCGTTACTCCAAAGATTTGCCGCGGTTGACGCCAAAATCGCTGGAACGAACACAAACCGAAGCGGTTTCCCAAACGTCTTCACCATCATGGCTCGCACCTCGCGGTGCGGCCAAGATGGTTCTGTAGGCTGGGTACCTCAATGCCGTGGAGGAGGCGAGCTTCTCATTTCGGGATGACCAGATAAGCTCCCTTGCGTCAAAGAGATAGGATGAATCGTCACACAGAATTTCGCTTTCCATGAGGCCCTTTTGGTCCTTTCTCACGGGAACTTTTTCGTGGAATCGGCCTCTATTTGTTCGTATTTGACAGGATCCCCGCCGGGAAACTTTGTCCCGGATGAGACCGTTTATTACCTAAGGAGCCCCAGTCAGGGTCGGCCAAATGCCGGGAGATGCCGCAAACGGAGTTGTCCGCTTTGGAATCTTTGAGGTAGACCTTCGCGCGGGACAGCTGCGCCGCAACGGCATCAAAGTTCGCCTCCAGGAACAGCCCTTGCAGGTCCTGGCCATGCTTCTCGAGCGTCCCGGTGAAGTTGTTACCCGGGAAGATCTTCACGCCCGCTTGTGGCCAGCCGATACGTTTGTAGACTTCGATCATGGCCTGAACGCGGCCGTCAAGCGCTTGCGCGACGCCCTGGGCGACTCCGCCGAGAATCCCCGTTTCGTGGAAACGCTCGCGCGGCGCGGATACCGCTTCCTCGCCCCGGTGGAATTTCCTTCCGAGGAAAGTCCTGCCGCACGGGCCCGAGCGGCTCACGATATCGCGGTCACAAGCACAACGAAATCGCGGTGGCGGTTGGTAGCCACGGGCCTGGTTGTTGTTCTCGTTGCGCTCGGCATCGGCCTCCATGTCGGAATGCGCGCTTCCCGCGCGCTGCAGCCGGTTCTACCGAAAGAAATTCGCTTGACCGCCAATTCGCCCGACGCGCCTGTTTACTTCGGGGCGATTTCTCCCGATGGGCGCTATCTCGCTTACATTGACCCGCGGGGGCCGTTCCTGCGCGAAATTGCAACGGATGAATCCCACGCCTTGTCTCTCCCGGAGGGATTCCGCGTTCATCATGTGAGCTGGTACCCCGACGGCAGTCATTTGCTCGCGGAGGCCGTGGCGGGCATTGAGGAACATTCCAGCTTGTGGAATGTTCCTCTGCTCGGAGGCGCGCCGAGAAAACTGGTCGCCGACGCGGAAGCGGGAAGCGTCTCGCCCGACGGCAAGCAGCTCGCTTTTCTGCGCGGCGACAAGTTCAATCACTCCGAAATCTGGCTGGCTAGCACAGACGGCGGCGAACCGCGGATGGCCGTCAATGTTCCGGGATACGTCATTGGTCCGCCCGCCTGGTCGCCGGACAGTCAGCGGTTCGCTTATCTGAAGGACGTTTATTGGCCAGGCTACAGCAGCGAAGACGTGCAAATCGAAATGTACGAACTGGCCAGCGGCAAAACGGATTTGGTCCTTAACGACTACCGCCTGCAATACGGCCTGGTTTGGATGTGCGACAACCGCATTCTTTTCTCGCGCGCCGAAGAGCCTCCCAATCAGGGCGAATCCAACGTGTGGTCGCTGAAAGTGGACACGCGGCCGGGATGGCGCTGGGGCGCTCCCGTCCGGCTCACCAGCGGCCCCGACTGGAAGCCGGTCATCAATATGTCCGCTGATGGAAAGCATGCGGTGTTCATTCGTACGAACATCGCTCCCGCTGTTTTTGTGGCGGACGTAGAGGCGAAGACGCGCGAAATTGGCAAGCTGCAGCGCCTCACGATGGATGAACGCCAGAGCCGTCCGTATGAATGGACGCCCGACGGCAAATCCGTCTTGTACGTTTCCGACCGCGAAGGCACGTTTCGCATTTTTCGCCAGCAGATTGGCGCCGCAAATCCCGAGCTCATCGCCGGCGTTCAAGGGTCGCCGATCATTCTGCGTCTGAACCCGGAGCGCACTGAGATTCTCTATTTGACGGAGGCGGACCGAAAGAGCGCCGACGCGGGGAACGGCGCGCCTTCGAGCCAGAACTCGAATGTGGCGGGCCACAGCGGTACAGATACGCAGCCGGAAGGCGAGTTTCAATCGCGCAACCTGCGGCTGATGCGCGTTCCGCTCGACGGCGGCAGTTCGCAATTGCTGCTGGAAGATTCCGGCATCAACAATTTCCAGTGCGCGCGCCTGCCTTCGCGCGAGTGCGTCTACAGCAAGTACACGAAGGACGCGCTGGTGTTCGAGGAGTTCGACGCCAAGACCGGCGCGAAGAAAGAGTTGTTCCGCACTAGCGAGCCGGAATGGCAATACTTCAACTGGAGCCTCTCGCCGGATGGCCACACGCTGGCGCTGGCTAAGAAGATGCGCGCAGCGGTGGAAGCGGAAATCCGGCTGGTGCGGACGCGCGCCGGTGGGGAGCGCGTCCTCAAAGTGAAAGATTGGGGACGCCTTGCCACGATTGACTGGGCCGCCGATGGAAAAAGCTTCTGGGCCAGCGCGGTGCTTCACGGAGAAGCGACCACGCTGATAAATATTGATCTTCAGGGCCGCGCGAAAGCCGTTCTTCAGGAGAGCAAGCCGTACGTCGGCTGGGCCATCCCTTCGCAGGACGGAAAGCACCTCGCGATCTGGGAAGCCACGGGTGGCTCGAACGTCTGGATGCTCGAAGTCCCTCCCGCGTGGTGACCCACACAAGGCAGAAAGCTGAAAGCAGAAGGCAGAAGAACAGAAGGACCCCACCACCCTCCGGCAACAATGCAAAACCATGAAAAGAAAAGGGTTGCGGTAGGAGCATCGTGGAAGTTGTTGAAATTAAAGGGGCAAATTTGGAGAATAAATTACTTGACTCATCCAAAGGACAAAAAGCATGATGGAAGAGGTGCGGTATGATGCCTGTCCGATGGGTCATCCCGCATCTGTGTGGACTTCCAAAGGCCGTGCGGGACAATTATTCACCGCCGATTGGAGGGAATGTCTAAGCCAAGAACCTTCGATAAATTACTTCAAGACCTACGAAGCAAACAATCAGACTAATGATTTTTACAAATTCAGTGAGGCGGCTGCGATAGCCAAGAAACTGGCATTAGCCAGGGTCATCTCAAAGCACAAGGTCCGGGGCTATATTGCGACTGCGGACCATACAATCCTCAGTGGCAAGCCTGAAAGGCTATCGAAATTCATGGGAACCCGAATTTACGATTGGGCATTTATAGCTATAGTAACCTGTGTTTTGGGAGATCATCTTGAGCGTGGCGAAAAACTGGAAAAGGTAGATTTTGTTTTCGATGGTTGTAGCGAACTCCGCGCCTGCATCGAAAGCTACGAAGAGACGCGCGACAATAAATTCCTCTCGCCAATGCAGGCAATTGCTGGCGAAGCAATTCCCGGAGACGATAAGGAATTGGCTGGACTCCAAGCCGCCGATCTTCTCGCGGGTGAGCATTCCGCCTATTTGCAAACTGGAATCAAAGGTGATTGTTACATGGAGTTTGCCGACTTGCCAATCATGGAATTTCCAGCCACTCCCCCGCTGCAAATAGTCGAACTTCTGCAACATGCTCAAGGGGTCTATCGAAGAAAAGAGTTAGTATCTGACATGCTGAACTTGCTCAAGCAGAAGGGGGTGAAACTTGACGATTTCAAAGAATCCTGAATTTGAGAAGTTTGATGCCGTAGTAGGGAAACTTCTCTCCGTCTCACACAAGGAATTGCAGAAGCGCGAGAAGAAATGGAAGAAACAAAGGGAAAAAGCAAAGAAAAAGCGGGTTAAGTAGCCCGCTTTCCCCGGTTCTGGCGTTTCGATTCCCTGTCAGTTAGGGCACGTTTCGAGGTTGGGAGTTTTGCCAGTGAGCTTATTCCAAGTGAGGCGCTTGCCGACGATCTGCGACACGACCATGCTGAATCTGTCGCCGTCTCCGATGAATTGGTCTTTGGTGGCGCGATGATTGTAGCGGAACACCTGTTCGTCCAGATACCGGAAGAGGTGAAATGGCTCGGTGCTGATGTAGGTTCCCTTGAGTCCGCGCTTGAGCAGGCTCCAGAAGTTTTCGAGCCCGTTTGTGTGGACTTGCCCGTCAACGTAGCGTTCGGCATGGTCAATTACTTGATGGACAAAATCCTTGTCCAATCCCTGATAGGAGAGAAGCGCATCGGAGTAAACAGCGCTGCCAGCGGCAACATGATTTCTGATTTCGGTTTGAACCGCTTTCTTGCGGCGATTCGGAATGACGCTCGCGCGAACTTTGCCGCCACGCTCCAAGATTCCCATGACCGGAGTCTTGTCCTTGGGCCCAGTTCCGGTGAGGCTGGTTCTCCGCTTGTAGGCGTGCATGAATCGCGCCGCGCCGCCGATGAAAGTTTCGTCCACTTCGACTTCGCCACTCACCCGCCCGAACGATTCATCCTGCAAGGCCAGACGAATGCGGTGAAGCATGAACCACGCGGATTTTTGAGTGACGCCAAGAGCGCGAGAAACTTCGTAGGAGCTAATCCCGTTCTTGCAGTTGGTGAGCATCCAAGTCGCCGCGAGCCACTTGTCGAGGCCGATTGGAGAATCCTCGAAGATGGTGCCCACCTTGACGGAGAACTGGCGCTTGGGGTGATGGGTGGAACACTGCCAGATACGGCGCGAGGCGCTAAAGGAAACACTCGCAGAGCCGCAAGTAGGGCAGACAACCCCTTTGGGCCAGCGGCGTGCCACAAGGTAGTTGAGGCAATTATCTGGATTCGAGAAGTAAAGAATCGCTTCTTGGAGGCTCTTAGGTTCTCTCATGGTCTTGTTCTCCATGAGTTAAAGGTACTCTAAAACCGTGGATGAGTCAAGTAATTTATTGCCCAAATTTGCAACATGGTGACGCGTGACCCGTGACTGGTGACTCGTGGGAAGAGAGGATTCATGCCTCCCCCCTCGATTGCATGGGAAAGAGTGCGGAAATGATTGATAGGAAAGGAGTTGCGAGACCCCATTAGTGCAAAAGAGTGCGGAAGCCTATGAAAAGAAAAGGGATAAAGAGAAACCATTCGCTGTACTGGGGAGGGCGAGCGGCGGGGGTGTACTAGCGAAACGCACGGGGTACATGAGGCGTACATTGGATTGAGTCCCATCGAGGCTTCCTTCCGAAGTCAGGGTAAGCAGGGTAAAGGGGCGGACTGCAGAGACTCTTCGAGGCTCCCCTCTAAATTGGGGCAAGCAGGGGTAAAGAAACGTACCCATATCTACATAGTATACTACTTTTAACGGTTTGTCAAGAAATAAATAAGTCGTTTGGCCGTCGAGGTTGGTACTGGGAGGAGCCTTTCCGATTTGGCGACAAACCAGGAGCTGCGGCAGCATCGTGGACACTTTGTGTGGTAAAGTGCAGTAATTGGTCACTATTCCTGCGGATTCTCCACAGATGCCCGTGCGCGCCAAGCGTTGGGTCGTTTGTGCAGTGTTGGGCGTACTCATTTCGACGCTGGTAATCTGGAATTACCCAACGGCGAAGACGACAGCCAGATGGTTGCTGTGGTCCCGCGATTACAAGTCCAAGGTATTGTCGCAACCTTCCTCGTCCAGTGGGGATTTGAAACACACCGAATGGGATGGCTGGGGCTGGGCTGGAATGAATAACGCCGTGTATCTTGTTTTTGACCCAACAGACTCGCTGTCCCCGGCTGCGAAGAACCATCAATCTGGCAGATTTAGTGGCGTACCGTGCGAGGTTTTTCCGAGTGCGTCGTCTGGAGAGTCAGTGGTATACCGCTCAATTGTATACAGGCGAGGATTGGAGCAACTGCAGGTGAAAATGCGAGAAGGGCCTGGTAAACGAAACGCGGTAACCGGAGACTGACGCGCCACGGAACAAAAAGCTGGATTGACGATTGTTTGGGGCGGCACGTATAATGGGAGTTTCCGTTGGGCGCGAAGAAGCGCTAAGAGTGCGCCCATGGGCGCCTAGAAGGAACCTGGAGGAGAGATGTACGCCGTCATACAGACCGGGGGGAAGCAGTATCGTGTCGCGCCCGGCGACACCATCCGCATCGAGCGGGTGGAAGGCAAAGTGGGGGAAAAGGTCAATTTTGGGAACGTCCTGGCGGTCCATGGGGACAAGAAAGTGTTTGTGGGCGCGGAGGCGGAGAACGCGACGGTGACCGGGAAGATCATCGAACAGGGGCGCGCGAAGAAATTGACGGTGCTGAAGTTCAAGAGGGGGAACCAGTACAAGATTCAGCGCGGACACCGGCAGAATTACACGGCGGTGGAAGTGAGCGATATTAAGATTTGAGGGAAGGGCGCAGCAGCGCTGCCCCTACAAGGGAATTTGGAACTCAGGGAATTCGGCAATTCAGGAAATCTTAGAAGAGGATTGAGTCATGGCACATAAGAAAGGCGGCGGCTCGTCAACGAACGGCCGCGATTCCCACGGACAAAGGCTGGGCGTGAAGCGCTTCGGCGGGCAGTTAGTGAATGCGGGCACGATTCTGGTGCGGCAGCGCGGCACCAAACATCAGCCGGGCGAAAACGTCGGGCGCGGCAGTGACGACACGCTGTACGCGATGGTCACGGGCTACGTGAAGTTTCAGGAGCGGGGCCGACAGGGGCGGTTCATCAGTATCCAGCCGGCGGAGCAAGCCAAGGCGGCGGCAAGCTGAGCATGACTGGTGACTGGTAGGAACAGGCCGACAGTCAACAGCCGACAGCTCAGACTGGAAGAGAATTCGTTTTAAGAAAATATTCCGTGATTCTGCGGTCCGGGCGAGCTGGACCGCATTTTTGTTTTATGCGCAGCTTTGGGCTATGAAGTTTGTCTGAGCTAGACGCCAATCTGGAGATTGGCGATCCCGGAGGAGTGGCTATGGAGATTGGGCGGAGACGCAGCTTAGGGGGCCGGCGGGGAAGAATTTTTTGTAGGCGTTGCGGCCGTGAGCAGGGATGATGGCCAAGCCGGACACGGTTTCGTGGAGCTGGTTGAGCTTGCTGACGATTTGATTTGCCAGGATTCGATCATTGTCGCTGTCGCGCAGGAGCAATGTTTTGGCCACGCGTTCTTCAAAGCCGCGTTCGTCGTCCACGCTGTCGCCTACGTAGAAGAAACGCTTTGTGGGCGAGAGATTCACAAAAATGCCGACGCTTCCTGGAGTATGGCCGCGCAGCGGCACGACCACGACGGAGCCATCGTGGTAGGGGTCGGCGCTTTCGTCGAAGGTTTCATAAGGCTTCGGGTCGAATTGCAAGGTTGGTGCGCTCGGCTGTGGCAGCGCTTTGGCGTAGGCGGCCAGAACGTAACCTTTGGCTTGCGCGGCAGAGTCGTTGGCGAAAAGGATTTCTTCGCGCGTCATCAGCACGGGCAGGTGCGGCAGGTCCATGAGGCCGCCGGCGTGGTCGAGATGAACGTGCGAGAGAATGGCCCAGCGCAGTTTGGCGGGATCTTCGCCTACACGGTGAAGCATCTCGGGAAGCGGAGCCTCGGGATTCAACTGCCCCGCGAGCGATTGGAGTTTCAGACGAAGCCAGAACGGGTAGATGCTGACGTCTTGTTTGAAATGGCTGGAATTGCCCGCGTCGATCAGAAGGTCACCCGCCGGATGGCGAACCAGGATGCTTCCGGCGGTCATGCCGATAGGAAAACGGCTGAAGGTTTTTCCGGTTTCGATCCAGCAAGCGGAGAGGCCGGGAAGATTTGCAATCGCGGGAATGACGCGAGCGTGAGGTGGGGCTGGTGGAAGCGGCGTGCGGTGGAGGTAGACCACGTAGAAGGCTGCGGCCGCGATTGCAACGAAGGCGAAAAGCAGCAAGAGGATGCGCTTGAGGACGCGAAGCATCTGGGTGGTGCCTCCGTTTCGGAGAAGCCGAGTTTCGTAAGTTGGCTTATGTTATCGTTTTTGAGAGGGAGCGCCTAGAGCGCGAAGTGAGAATCTGTGTTTGTTGATGAAGCGAAAATTTACGTGAAGGCGGGGAACGGCGGGAACGGCTGCGTGGCGTTTCGCCGTGAGAAATACGTTCCGCGCGGAGGACCGTCGGGCGGCGACGGCGGGAATGGCGGCAGCGTGTATCTCGAGGCGAACCCGAACGACAATACGCTGCTGCGCTACCGCTACAATCGCGAGTTCAAAGCTGACCGCGGGCGGCATGGGGAAGGCTCGAACTGCACGGGGCACTCCGGGGAAGATATGATTTTACAAGTACCGGTGGGTACGCTGGCGTTGGACGATCAGACGGGAGAAACCATTGCGGATTTGGCTACGCCGGGGCAGCGCGTGCTGGTGGTGCATGGTGGACGCGGGGGGCGCGGGAATCAACACTTTGCCAAACCGTGGCACCAGGCGCCGCGCGAGCATGAAGACGGTTTCGCTGGTGAAGAGCGGCACCTTCGGTTGGAATTAAAGCTTTTGGCGGATGTGGGGCTCGTGGGATTTCCGAACGCGGGCAAGTCCACATTGATTTCCGTGATTTCTGCGGCGCGGCCCAAGATTGCGAATTATCCTTTCACGACCCTGGAGCCGAATCTCGGCGTGGTGAACGCCGACGGCGGAACGGGGAAAGAAGGCCGGGAAATCGGGCGAACGTTTGTGGTCGCGGATTTGCCCGGCTTGATTGAAGGCGCGCACCTTGGGGCGGGGCTGGGGATTCGCTTCCTGCGGCACGTGGAGCGTACGCGCTTGCTCGTGCACCTGGTCGATACAAGCGATTCGAATGCCGACGATCCCGTGCACGCGTTTGAAGTGATCAACGGCGAGCTGGCAGCCTTCAGCGAATCGCTGACGCAAAAACCAATGATTGTGGTTGCGACAAAACTGGATGCGACGACCGACCGCACGCGACTGGAAGCTTTGCGGGATTATTGCAAAAAGCAGAGCCTGGCATTTCATTCCATTTCTGCGGCGGCCGGCGAAGGCGTGAAAGAACTGGTCCGCTCCATTGCGGATGCGCTGGACAAGATTCCGAAGGCGAGCCTGGAACACGCTTCGGACGACGAGAGCGAGCACGCCGTGGTTGAAGTTGATCGTTCTACGCAAGGGGCTACGCAACGGGCCACGCAACACGCTGCCGAAGACCGCAATTCATGAGAAAATCGGGAATAGAGACTCCCTGGGAGGCGCATTGACGATAGCGCAGGCGCACCGAACCGCCGCGAAACATCATCCTCGCCGCATCGCCTTGTTCGGCGGCTCCTTCGACCCCATCCACAGCGGACATCTCAGCGTGGCGCGCGCCGCGGACCGGCGGTTTAATTTTGACGAAATCCACTTCATTCCTGCGAGCCGGCCGCCTCACAAGCTCAAGCAGCACCTTGCGCCGTTTCCTCATCGTTTCGCGATGGTGGCGCTGGCTTGCACAGAGCATCCGCACTTTGTGCCTTCGCTGGCGGAAGCAGGCGAAGACTTCAGCGGAACGCAACTGCATTACTCGGTGGACACGGTGCGCTATTTCCGGCACACCTGTCATGACCAGGGCGACCGCCTTTATTTCATCATCGGGGCGGACGCATTTCTCGACATTCCGATGTGGAAGGAGTACGAAACGCTGCTCGGGCTTTGCGACTTTATCATTGCCAACCGCCCGGGAATTCGCCCGGAGGCGCTGCGGCTGGTGATTCCTCCAGAACTGACGGCGCGGCCCGGAAGCAAGAAGGAAACCGAAGCGCAACCGTCGCAAGTGGTGGCGCATCTTCATTGCTCGACAGTCTACTTACTGGAAAACGTTGCGAACGATGTTTCGGCAACCGACATTCGGCGGCGCGCGCAAAAGGGCCAGTCGATCCACGGACTTGTTTCTTCGCGCGTCGAGGAATACATTTTGAAACAGGGCCTATACCGTTGACTTTGACCATTGAATCCTTGCCGCAAGGCGTGCGCTTGGCCGTTCAGGCGGCGCAAGAAAAGAAAGCCGCGGGCATCATCGTGCTGGACCTCAGCGGGGCGAGCGCGTTCACCGACTACTTTGTGATTTGCACGGGCTTCAGCACGCCGCAAGTGCAAGCGATTTGCACGGAAATCGAAGAGCAACTGCACAAGCAAATGGGCCGGTCGGTGCGGCACCGCGAGGGTTACCGGTCGGCGGATTGGGCGCTGCTGGACTTCGGCGGGTTCATCGTGCACGTGTTTAGCGAGGAAGCGCGGCGGTATTACGACCTCGAGCGGCTGTGGCGCGCGTCGCCGAAACTCGAAATTCCCGACACCGTGGAAGGGTTCGCCGCCGCGGAGGACGCAAGCGAGCCAGCCTTTCCGCGCGCTCCTTACCCTGACGAGCATCTATCCAGCCGCGGGCACGGGCGCCGTTCCGGGACATGACCGCCGAGCGATTGCCGTGGATTGGGGAAGACCCGGCGTCGCTGCGCCTGCTGGAACTTGCCAAGAAAGTGGCTGCTGCGCCCACCAGACCATTTAGCGCGTCTGGTTCATGAACTGGGGCCGCGCCGCGATGCTCCCTACCTGAAAATCGATTGCGCGAGCCTGCCGCCGCAGCTTGTGGAGAGTGAATTGTTTGGCCATGAGCGCGGGGCGTTTACCGGAGCCGTGGAGCGCAAGCTGGGGCGCTTCGAATTGGGCGGGAATGGAACGATTGTTTTGGATGAAGTAGCTTCGCTTTCGCCGAATGCGCAAAGCAAGTTGCTGCGCGTGTTGCAGGAGCGGGCGTTCGAACGGTTGGGCGGGACGGAAACACTGAAGATCGAGGCGCGGATCATTGCGCTGACTAACGTGGACCTTCCAGCAGCGGTTAAAGCGGGTAGCTTTCGCGAAGATTTGTTTTTCCGGCTGAACGTGCTCACGCTGACGGTTCCGCCGTTGCGCGAGAGGCGCGCCGATATTTTGCTGCTCGCGGACCATTTGCTGGCGGGGCTTCGCTCCGCTCACGGACATCCTCACGCGCAATTGAGCGAGTCTGCGCGGCGCATGCTTGCGGCCTATTCGTGGCCGGGGAACGTCCGCGAATTGAGGAATGCCCTCGAACGCGCAGTCGTCTTCTCCGGCGCAGGCCATGGTGCAGCGGGCGGAGAGAACGACATTTTGGAGCCGGGGAATTTTCCCGAGACGGTTCGCGCGGCGGCTCCGGGTGCGGCCAGCCCGGTTGCGGGGTTGCGTTCGCTGGAAGACGTTGAACGCGAGGTCATCGCTGCGACGCTGGAGGCTACGCATTACCAGATCAGCCGGTCGGCGGAGATTCTTGGCATCAGCCGAAAAACGCTGCTGGAGAAGCGGAAGAAGTATGGATTGAAATGAAGATAGAAATTGGAAAGTAGAAATTGGAGAATAGAGAGCGACATTTCCCCTTCCTGATAGCTGACGATTGAAGGCTCCCCATGCGCCTGCAACTGCTCATGATCGGCAAGACCCGGCGGCCGGAAATGTGCGCGATTATCGATGATTACTTGAATCGCATTCGCCGGTCGTGTCCGATTGAAATTCTGGAGGTTCGCGATGCGGAAGGAGCACTCAAGAAAATTGAGGCCGACCGCGCCGCAACGCCCATCCTTCTCGATGCAGGCGGCAGGACCATTGATTCGAATGCTCTTGCCAGGTGGCTTGGCGACTTGCGCGATCGCGGCACGCGCCAGGTCATTTTCATTTGCGGAAACGCGGGCGGCTTCCCGGAGTCGCTGCGTGAGCGCGTGGCCCAAAAACTTTCGCTCAGCGCCATGACGCTTTCCCACGAACTGGCGAGGGTGGTGCTTGCAGAGCAGCTCTATCGCGCTCTCGCCATTCTTTCCGGCAGCCCCTACCCGAAATAGCCTGGGTGGTGTACAACCTTAGCAGCCATGCCCATGCGCATCGTTCCCGACGAAAACCAGCCTTCCGCAGCCATCGAAATTGCCCTCGAAAAACCGCTGCCCGATTACGACCTAGAGCAACTGGAGCAGCCCACGCCCCGCGATGTAGATGGCATCCTGGTGACGCAAGGCTTCCGCGACCTGGTGGACGACGCTCGCGGCATCCTGACGGAGCTGATCGCCGCTCCTCCCGCGCAGCACCATATTAGCGGAGAGGTCCTCGATATCGACTTGACAACGCCAAAATCCCATCCTCTCGAAATCACGCAACTCACGGGCGCTATCTGTCCGACGGAGGATGAAATCTACCGTCCGGGCTTGTGGATTGTTTTGTTCGATCCTGCGGCGCGGCCAAGGGCTTCGCTTCCGGAGGCCACGCTGCGGCGCATTTCCGCCATTGCCGCCGAGTTGGTGAAACGCCTCCAACTGGCCTGAAATGTACGCCTGCTTCACTCCAACATTTTCTTCAGCACATCTAAGAACCACCGAAAGGATCCCTGGTGATATTTCTTAGCGAATCATAGGGATTGTCACCGAGGCACATAGCGTTTTGGTTTCCCAGTAGTACGAGCGCCAAATGTACCTGGAGCGCCGAAGAGAAGCTAAAGCACTGACCAAATGGAAAGTTCTTGAGCGAGCTTGGATTCTACGGCGGGGAAGAAGAGAAGCTTCGGCATAGCGCAATTCCCTTGTCTTACTGGTTCGAAGCTAGTTGGTCTTACGGGCGAAGTGGAAGACCATGGGAGTGTCTTTGTCGCCTTCGCGCCAGGTCCAGGTCTCCGTAATGTGATTGGCATCTTCGAAGCGAAGAACGAGGTGGTGCTGGTGGCCGGCGGACGGCGATGGCAAGTTTCCTGCGCCCTGGTAATCGAAGCTGAGTTCCTTGACATCGTCCGATGATGGCACCACGCGCATGCGCGGCTGATTGTTGGTGGGGCAATAATGCACGAGGGCGATGCCGTCGCGATCCATGCTGTACAACGTGACCATTTCCTCCATGCCGAAAGGAGCGAGCTTTTCCATCACTGCGGTGTTGGAGGCCAGCACCTCAAAGCTGGTTTTCGCGGTCATGCCGTGAGCGTCCTTGCCTTCCCACTGACCGGCCAGCAATTGCAGCTTTTTGAAAGCGGATTCCGCGGGCGTTCCCGCAACGAGTGGAATGATCAGGGAAGTCAGCAGCGCGAAAGACACAACCAGCGGCACGAATCTACGGCAGATCATGACACGCCTCCCTCGGGGCAAGACTCCCAGCGGAATGCGTCCCGCAACGCAACGAGTGGAACCGAGACACACGCCGACCCTCTTGTCCGTTCGACGGGAAGACGGAGAAAACGGTAGCAAGAAAAGCGAAGGGTCAGGAGGCGCGCTGAGTGCCGGAGGCGGTGGCAACTTCGATGATGGGATTGGGCAAAGTGCGCATGGTGCGGACGAACACTTCGACGATCGAGCCGTCGAATTGCGCGTTGGCGCAGCGCTCGAGTTCGGCAAGTGCGTCGGGGGCACTGCGTGCTTTCTTGTAGGTGCGGTCGCTGGTGATGGTGTCGTAGGCGTCGGCAATGGCAATGATGCGCGCGCCGAGAGGAATACTTTCTCCCGAGAGCGCGTTGGGGTAACCCGAACCATCATAGAATTCGTGGTGATGCAAAACCATTTTGCGAATGCGCGCGAGCGGCGTAAGCGGGTCGAGAATTTTCGCGCCAAAGCTGACGTGAGACTTCATGGTTTCCCACTCTTCGGGATTGAGGGGGCCATTTTTGTTGAGAATATTTTCCGGGATGCCCACTTTGCCGATGTCGTGGAGTACCGCGCCCAAGCGAATCTCCTCGACTTCGGCGTCGGTCATTCCCAGGGCTTCGGCGATAAGCGCTGCGTACGCGGCAACTTTTTGCGAATGGCCTTGCGTGTAATGATCCTTGGCGTCAATCGCATAGGCCAGCGAAGTGACAGTGTCCAGAACCGCTTGCGGGAGCGCGTGCGGGCCCTCCGCCTGCGAGGAAAGGGATTTGCTGTCCGGTTCCGTGGCGCTTAGCGATTCCGTGAATTGGCGCAAGCGCTGATAGATTTCTTCAAACGCTTCAGGACCGGTAGAGAAGAGGCGCTTCAGCGTCACGCCCAAATAAGCTTCGAGAACGTCGCGCTTCCACTTCTTTGCTTCGTTGGGATCGAAATGGTCGGCAGTGGAGACAGCATTGCCGCCCTGATGTTTCGAAAGGTACATCGAAGCGTCGGCGACCTGGATAAGCTCCTGCGGCGACGAGCCGTGCAGCGGATAGCAGGCAATGCCGAAGCTCGCGCTGATATTTTTCTCGCGCAGCAGCGGATCGGCGGAAACCCATCCGCGGAGCTTGCTGGCGAGCTGCCGGGCGTGCTCCATGGTGGTTTCCGGCATGAGAATGACGAATTCGTCGCCGCCGTAACGAGCGACGACGTCGGAGCGGCGGCAATTGGTCTCAAGAATCTGCCCGACGCGCTGGAGAACCAGGTCGCCTTCGAGGTGGCCGTAGAAGTCGTTGACGAATTTGAAGCGGTCCAGGTCCATGAGGACCAGGGCGAAAGAACGGCCCGCGCGCGTAGAGCGCTTCCATTCGGAAGAAAGAGCTTCCATGAAGAAGCGATGCGTCTTGACGCCAGTGAGGCCGTCGGTGATGGCTTGTTCCTGAGCCTTCTGGAAAGACAAGGCATTGTGCAGTGCGCCGGCGATGAGGTCGGCGAGCGTGCGAAGCAGCAAGATTTCTTCTTCGGAGAAGTCCACGGGCGTGGACGACTCGATGTACAGGATGCCGTGAAGCTGCTCGGCGTAAAAAACCGGCAGAGCGACGGCTGCAACGGAATCCGGCAAGAGCGGCTTCAAGGCGCTGTCCGCGGAAGAGCCCGCGCGGAAAAGCGCCATTTGCCCGTTGCGAGCGACGTGTCCGATGAGGCCCGTGCCAAGAGGAATGCGCTGGCCGAGAGTGCCGCGGCGCGTGCCTGCTTCGGCCTGGATCACGATTTCGCGCGTGGCGTAGTCCAGCGAACCGATGCCGATGTGATCGTAGGTAAGGCCTGCCTCGAGTTGCTCGGTGATTTTTGCGAGCATCTCGTCCGGATTCAGCGTGGCGATGGCGTTGCGAGAAATGGTATTGAGCAGAGACAGGTGGCGCGCCTTGGTCCGTTCTTCGTGAAAGAGCCGGGCGTTTTCGATGGCGATGCTGGCTTCGCTGGCGAGCACGCGGAGCAATTCGAGGTGGCCCTCGTCAAAAGCGCGCTCGTTGTCGGAGAAAACGGCCATGGCGCCGATGGCGTGGTCGTAAGCCACGAGGGGAACGCCGCAGAAACAGCCCCCCTTGCGGATGGGTTCGACGCCGAGCTTTTTGACTTCATTGACATAATTTTCGCGAATCAGAACCGGCTGCCGCGTTCGAATGACGTATTCGGTGAGATGGTTTCCGGCGGGGCGCGTGCGCCGAGGCACGCGATTGCCGCCGATGATTTCCAGTTCAAAGCGAAGTTCGTCGTGCACCGGATCGAGCTCAGCGATATAGAAATTTTCAACGTCAAAGAGGCGGCGCAGCTCCTCCCAAACTTTCTTGGTGAGTTCCTCTCTCTGCAGCGTCGAGCTGAGGACGCGCCCGATTTCGTTGAGCACGTGCAATTCTTCGGAACGGCGCGAAGTTTGCTGAATCAAGTAGCTATTCTCTACGGCCATTCCGATTTGGTGGCCGAGAGCCAGCAGGAGACGGAGCTCGGCGGAAGTAAAGCGGCGGTTATCCGGGGTGCCGAGCAGGAGAACGCCAAAGGCCTGCTCCTTAGCCTGAAGGCTGATGGCCACCACGCTGCGCAAACCCTGAGCCAGAGCCAACTCGCGGAAGCGCCGAATGGATTTTTCCTTGTCCAAAGCGGAGAGCGAATCGTCGCGAAGGTCGCGGAATCCGAGCAAGCCACCGAGGCGAGCGACCAGGCTGACGAGGTAGTCGTCCAGGCTTTCATTTTGTGTGGCGCGGCAGAATTCGTCGGACAATCCAACGGCGACGACGGAAGTCGGCCCCTGTGGGTCACCGTGGTGGAGGAACAGCGCTCCGGCGGGAAGGCGCACGACACCGAGGACACGATCCAAAGCCTGTGAGAGCATGCGCTGAATTTCGCCGCCGACAAAACTCGAAGTGGCAAGGTTGAGGTTGGAGAGCGCCAGCATGTTGCGCTCGATACGGCGCTTTTCTTCTTCGTAGAGCGCCATAACCATGAGCATGGCGACAAAGGCGCAGGGGGCGGTGGCGACCACGTTCATGCTCGGGCCCTGAAGCTCGGGCGTGGCTTTCAGATAATGCAGTGCCAGCCACAGAATTCCCCAGGAGCCAAAAGAGAGTCCGAGAAGGCGGTCAGCAAGAGTCTCCTGGCGACGGCTTTCCTGCCAGAAGATGACGGCGACGCCGAGGAAAAGAAGCGATGCCGGGATGACAGCAGAGATCGAGAATTTATTGGTAGCGTTAGCCGCTGCCCAGAACCCGATGAGAATCACAACCAGAAGCGCGGGGAATTTCCAGGGCTTGCGCAGCGAATAAATTTGGGCGCCGAGGAAGAAGAGCGCGCCAGAAACTGCGAAGAGCCAATGGCCCAACGCGCTCTCGAGGAAACCGGGAATGCTTTCTTGCGTGAGGGCAGGCGCAACGTAGTGAAGTCCGAAAACGAACCAGGCTATGGTCCAGAGGAGCAAATAGCTCTGCCGCTTGAGAGTGTAGATGTAGGCAAAGAAGCCCGCCACAAGAAGCGTGGCGATCAAGAGCGCCAGGGAAATGAAGCCTTGCTGGATCAAGACCACAATCAATTCTCCGCCCCTTCAAAGGGGTGGCCGTGCGCAAATACCAAGGCGCAGAATTCCTTAGTGTTGTGATCTGCGGACATGCCCCCAATCAGTCACACAAAGAGGCACCTGTGCGGCAACGCTGAAAGCCGCGCCAGACACAAAACAAGGTACAGAGATTATGGATTAGGAAATTTTCCAGAAGCAAGCGTACAGCGGCACTGGTTGCCAAAAAGACAGTACGGTGGGGGTAACACATTCAATGCAAAGGAAGTTAGGGGAAACTCAAGTCTTAGGGAAATACTTGGGCAGTCAACTCCCTTGGTGCTTGTTCCATCCCTATTTTGCGGCTTCTTTGACGCCGCCGCTTATTTGTGAGGTTCAACGAGTTGGACGTGGTGGTGGTCGAGGAGGTCGCCGGTGGCGTGATCGAGTGCGGCGACGGCCAATTGGAAATTGACCTGGGATTGAATGAGACTCAGCTCGGCCAGGGCCAGTTGGTTTTGAGCATCGAGAACGAAGAACACCGTCTCGGCGCCCAGTTCGTATTTGCGCTCGTCGGCGTGCAGGGTTTCGCGAGCGAGATCTTCGGCGATTTTGGCGGCTTCCATGGAGAGCTTGGCTTGCTCGAGAGAATGCACGGCGTTGGTGACTTCGAGGGTGATGCTCTGGTTGGTACGGCGTTCCTGGTATTGATCGCGGCTGCGGCTGATTAGAGCATCAGCAAGATTGGCTTGCGAGGAGTGCCTCCTCACGGGGAGGTTGAGGGTGAGCGAAGCGCCGTAGGTGGGGTAGGTAAAGTGGAAGGTCTGGCTGAGGCTGCCGGTCAGCCCGATATCCATCGGCGGCGGCGGGGAGCTGTTGAGGCCATTTCCTGAGTAAAATCCGGAAAGTTCCAGGTCCGGCTTCAGACTATTGTGAGCCAGTCGAACGCTGAGCTCATCGCTGGCCAGCTGCTCGCGGATGGCTTCGAACTCCGGGCGATTGGCAAGGGCCCGCGCCAGGGCGTTGGCTATGTCTACGGTGGGCTGGTCGTCGACAGGCGCTGGTTGGTCGGTCAGGTCGAGGTCCAAGGCGCGAAAATTGGGATCGAGGTCGGCCGCAATGTCGCGCCGGAAATTGTCCGCGGTTTGTTTGAGACCGTACTCAGCCTGAATGACAACGAGTCGCCGGGAGGCTACTTGGGACTCGGAACGGTAAATATCCAAGGGCGGCAACGCGCCAAGGCTCAGGGCTTTTTTGTCGTGGTCGTAACTCTTTTGCGCTTCGTCGAGCGACTTTCGCCGCACATCGAGATTTTCGCGAGCCAACACCACAGCCCAGTAGTCTTGGACAACCTGAAGAATGATGCTGTCGACTTCGGCGGTGAAATTGGCATGCGCCTGCTTTAGATTGGATTGCGCAATCAGTATTGGCGCACGATTGGGAAAGAATCCGAAATTGCGGAGGAGCGGCTGAGTAACCGTGAACTGAATGACGGTTTGGAGTGATGGATTTACGGTGTTGAAGGAATTGCTCGAGGAGTTTTTGCTGGCGCTGAAGGAGGTCTGAAAATTCGTACCCGTCGGAAAAAGCTGCTGATAGCCCAGCAGGGTGTTCTGCGTCAAATTGCTTACGAGTGGAGCGCCCTGGAGCGTCGAGATCGGCAGAGACTTGGCCCTGGTGTCCGAGAAGCTCGAGGTAGCCACTGGATCGAAAGGCGAATGAGAGCGGCCAAGATTGTCGAGCGCGAAATCAATTTGGGAACGATCGATGTGAATGTCCGTATTGTTGGCAAGAGCAAGGCGAATGCTATCGTCAAGGGTGAGCACGAGCTTGCCGTTGGCGACGTGATCTTGCAGGCCCTGGGGCGAGGGCAGCGGGACCGCAGCTTGCTGGCGGCTATTAAAGCCGAGCGAGGTCTTCAGCGGCGTGCCTGATTGTGCATGAGAAGAGTCGACACACAACAAAGCGAGAAATACGGCAGCAAGAATAGAACAAGACCGACCCATTGAAACACCCCCGAGATTTGTTTCGGACTGAAAAACTTTATTCGTAGCGAATGGCTTCCACAGGATCGAGCCGCGCGGCTTTGACGGCCGGGTAAATGCCGAAGATCAATCCCACGGAAATAGAAACCAAGAAAGCCAGAAGGACAGAGCTGATGGTCACGACCGTGGACCATCCCGCCAGCAGGGCGATCAATTTGGACATCGCAAAGCCCATAACGAGACCCAGGAAGCCGCCGGCAAAGGAAATGAGCACGGCTTCGATGACAAACTGGCGAACGATGTCCGAGCGCCGCGCGCCGATGGCCCGGCGCGCGCCGATTTCGCGGGTGCGTTCGAGAATTGCCGCCAGCATGATGTTCATGATGCCGATGCCGCCAACGAGAAGGGAAATGGAAGCGATGGCCACCATCACGGTGTTGAAAAGTTGCTCGGTGCGTTTTTGCTGAGCCAGAAGTTCGGCGGGGACGATGACGCTGAAATCGCCGGCATTGTGATGCGAGGAATTCAGGATGCCGCGAACGACTTCGGCGTCCGTGGTGCTGGTGTCCGTGGAAGCGAGATGCAGGTACATGCCGTCGATTTCGTCTTTCAGCCGTGTTTGTGAATCTTCAAGACGATAGCGGACGGAATTCAGAGGCGAGTAGATCAGATTATTCATGTCCTCGGTGCGGACGCCGGAAACGTCGCTTTGCGGAGCCATTTGGGGGGCGACGATGCCAATGACGTGGCACCACTGGTCGTTCAACTTGACGTATTCGCCGACAACCTGGGCCGCGCCGAACAAACTATCCTTTGCGGCCGCTCCGAGGACGCAAACCGGGGCGGCTGCCGCATTGTCCGCTTCATCGAAGAAGCGTCCCTCGGTGACGCGCAGATGGCCGATTTCGAGATAGCTGGGCTCGACGCCGTAGACGACGGGGGAATCCTGCTGCGGTTTCGGCAGAAATTTCACCGGAGCAAAGCGTTGATAATCGATTAGTGTGAGCCCCGGCGAATCCTTCCGAACTTTTTGCAGCTCCTGCCAATTGTGGGCTTCCTTGGCCTCGACGATAACGTTGCGCACGCCCATTTGCTCGATGAAGGCCATCACCTTTTGCTGCGCCCCGGCTCCGATGGAGAGCATGGCCACGACCGCAGCAACGCCAAAAATCATTCCGAGCATGGTCAGCAGAGAACGGAGCTTGTGGCTGGCGAGGTTTTCGAAACCGAAGGCCAGATCGGGGATCCATTGCGCCAGGGATCTTGGTTCAGCCAGGGAGCGAGTGTTCATCGTAGTAAGAACCGCCTCATTTCGCGCCTGGACCCAACGGAGGACCAGAATTGCTTTCCTTGGCCTTTTCGGATCTACGCGCTTCCGGATTGACCAGCGCCACCACCGTACCCGGCTGGATACCCTCAAGGACTGCGCGACCTTCGCTGAGCGCGCGGACCTTAACTTCCTGCGCCTCGAATCCGCGGTTGCGCTTGCAATAGACAATCTTCTTGCCTCCGCGCTCGAACACGGCTTCGCTGGGGATGGATACCGCGTGGGTGAGCTGATCGCCGTGGATATTCAAGCGTGCGGCGAAGCCAGGCCGGAGCCGGGGATCAGGTTTATCAAGGAGAACCGTGACATCGAACTTGTGCGAGGAGTTGTCGTCCCAGAATTCATGCGAAGTTGCGCCTCCGACCGTCTCCACTTTGCCGGTGAAGTTGTCATTGGGCACTGCGGACACTTGAATGTCCACGTGCTGGCCTTGTTTAAGGTTGCTGCGCTCGTTCTCCCCGACTTGCGCGTAGACCTCGAGATGCGAAACATCAATCACTTCTCCGATGGCGCTGCCGGGATTCACCTGGTCGCCGACGTGGTAGTCAGGAAGAGCCTGACCGAAGAACCATCCGCCCGTCGAATCGAGATTGGAGTGAATGACGACAAGACCGTCGATCGGGGTGGTGATCCTCATTTTCTTGATGTTATCTTCCGCCTGATTCATGGCCAGACGAGCCTTGTTGCGTTTTTCCTCGCTGATGGCCAGGGCCGCCTTGTTGGAAGCGCTGTGGGAACGAACATCCTGCTCGAGTTGGGCCAACGCGCGTTTGGCCTCATCCAGGGCCAGAATGTTTTTTTGCGCATCGATTTTGCTGATTAACTCGTTCTTGCTCACTTCCAGTTCTGCGCGGCGCACGGCGTACTTGGCTTTCAGCAGAGCGGTCTGGTCTTCGGCGGCCTGCACGGCGGCGTCCGCCTTGGCTTTGGCGATTTCCTGCTCGGCCTGGAGAAGATCGCTGCGATTCTGCGCGAGATTGTATTCCTGCTCACTGGGATCGAATTCGAGCACGACATCGCCCTTATGAGCCAGAGACCCGAAACGCGCCAGCTTGATGATTTGCAGGGTGCCGCCGCCAATGGCAGGGGCGGCAATCGATCTCGATTCTTTGGTTCTCAGTGCACCTGTTGTGAGAACTTTTAGTTGAACATCGGCCTCTTTCACAGTGGCGATGGGGACATCCACTTCGCCTGCCAGCGCACTGGCCTGGCGGCAAGCGACGCTAAAGCCGGCGAAGGTCAGCAGCACCAGGAAGACCGCATTTTGTGTGATGTTTTTCCTCATTGTGATTCCTAGCGTGGCAGCGTCGGATCTTTCAGCGCAATGCGCTCGCCCGGCTGGAGCCCTCTCGCCAGCAAGACTTCCTCCGTGTTTCGCCGCGAAACTTCGACGGATGTTTCTTCGAAGTTTCCTCCTCGCTGCACGTAGGCAACGGTCCGGCCGGCCTTCCGAAACAACGCTCCGGATGGAATGACAATCCCATTGGGAATTTTGGCTACTGCCACGCGCACATTCGCGGCCATCCCGGGAGTGAGACGCGGGTCACTTTCCGAAAACGCGACGTCCACCGAGAAGTTGCGCGGGATCGGCCATCCTGCGGTGAAATCCAGACTCGCGGTGGGGCTGATGGCTTCCACATGGCCCTCAAAAGTGCGGTCGGGAACGGCATCCACATGCACTTCGGTGGTCTGTCCAACTTTCAGTTGTCCGCGTTCCGCTTCCTCCACGCGCGCGGAAATTTTCAGCGAAGACGCATCCGGCAGTTCTGCGATCCCCATTCCGGGCCAGGCGCGGTCGCCCGGTTTGAAAGGCGTAGGCCCGCCTTGAGGTTGCCAGTGGCTCTGGAGAGCCACCACGCCGTCCAGCGGTGCGCGCAACGTGAGCGACTCAAGGCTTCGTTCGTCCTGCTGCACCTGAAACTCGGCTTGCTTCAACTTTTCCTTCTTGCTCGCCAAATCCGCTGCAGCGGACAAACGGTCGGCATTGAGCTTGGCCTCGGCGGCTTTCAGGGTCTGCTCGGCGTCCACAACTTTTAGCTTGGCCTGTTCGCCTTCAATGGCGGAGAGGATTTCCTGTTTGCTGGCGTCCATGCGCGCTTTCTCTGCTTCAAACTTGGCGTTCATGACGTCGGTGAGATCCTGCTCTTCCTTCAGCCGGGCTGCGGCTTGGGATTGGTTGATTTCGGCCTCGGCCGATTTCACGGTGGATTTGTCCTGCGCGAGTTTCTGCTGCATGGTGGTGGCGTCAAACTGAACCAGCACGTCGCCTTTCTTGACCTTTGCCGAGTTCGCCACCAAGTTGACGATCTGCAAATCGCCAGAGCTGTAAGGCGCCACGATGATCTTAGAGCGGAGGGCTTTGATTTCGCCTTTGATTTCCAGCGTGTCCACGAAATCCTTGCGCTGCACTTCGGCTGTGGGAATCGCGGGTGCGGAGCTCGCCAGCCGAAAAGCCCCAAAGCCAAGTCCGCTGAGGAACATGACACCAGCACCAGCTGCGGCCTTCTGCCACGGTTTCCACGACAGGATTCTGCGAGCCGCGGCCCGAATCATTGCCCCCCTCCCGGTGACGGCTCTCCCTGGGCGGTCCGGCGGATGATGTCGCCCTCCTGCAAACCGGAAAAGAGCACGACTTCCGTATCGTTGTGGGGCCCGATTTTCACCTCACGCTTCTCAAAAGTTCCTGAGTTCTCCACCCAAACAAAAGGATGGCTCCCCGAATCGAATTGCACACTCTGCCGCGGAATGACCAGCGCGTTTTCTTCCGAACCGAGATCCACGTCCAGCGCAGCGGAAAGGTCGGGCAAGAGTCTTGGGTCGGTGCCTTGGACGGAGAAGCGAGCGGCGAATACGCGGACCGTGTCGGTGAATTGGCCATTGTGGCCAAGTGGAGAGAGATCCTCAAGAGTGGCTGCGAGCTCAATGCCAGGATAAGCGTCCAAGTGCAATTTCGCGTGTTGGCCCGGGTGAACATTCAACAGGTCAACCTGATTCAGTTCAACGCGAACTTCCATTTGGGACGGATCTACAACAGCCATGAAAGGCAAACCGGGGCGAACCTGGTCGCCTTGCTGGACCGTCCCCATGCGGCTGCCGAGCCAGATGGTGTTGTAGACGACCACGCCCGCCATGGGGGAATGCACAATCATTTTGGAAGCGTTGCTTTGGGCATAGCGCATGGCCTCCAAGGCGCGGTCGCGCTGAATCTCGAGGATGCGAATGCCGGCGGCCGCGGCAGCGCGCTTCAATTGATACGTTTCTTTGAGCTGCTTCAACGTCGCCTGCGCTTCATCCACGGCTTCCTGATTCTTTTCCGCGTCAATGCGCGAAACAATTTCGTTGCGCTGCATCTCCAGTTGCGCGCGCTTCAATTCGTCTTCCGCCTGCTGGAGGCCGGCATCGTCTTTGGAGCGGGCGATGTCCTCTTCGGCATGCTTTTGGGCCACCTGGCCGACCAGATTGTCGTAGGTCGTTTTCTTGTCGAGATAGTCTTTGGTCTGGGCCTGCGCGTCGAATTCCACCAGCACGTCCTCTTTCCTCACGGGCGCTCCGGCGGGAGCCAGCCTGGTAATGACCATGGAGCCGACTTGGGCTCCTTCGAGCCGCGGAGCCAGTACCGAAAACGAGTGCGCCGCCATGGTGGTGCCGTTTAGCCGGAGCGTCTGCGAAAACGTCTTCTTCTCAACGCGATAGATCGATTCGCCGCGGCTGGCGGAGGCTTGGGCCCGGTGAAGGTGGACGAAAAGTCGAGGAAGGAGAACAAAAATCAGCAGAGCAAGGGCGCCGAGGAGAAGAACCTTGGGCTTTCGGAGAATCGATTCGGCGCGCATAACCTCGTGCACCCCTGAGAAGCCGGGGAATACGCCCTCCAGGGCGGTTGGAATTCGGAGCCGGGGAAATGGTTGTTTCCGCGAAAAGCTTTTCGGCTGAGCCGATTCTTCCGGAAACGTTCAGTTTATCTTGCAAACAAGACCGGAGGTATCCATGAAATACCCTATTAGGCAGTTCCCCGACCGGCTGGCTCTCTATTAGACGCCACCTACAGGCATTTGTCCTAGGCAAAATCCGTTTTTGCTGAAAGAAAGAATTTGCTGCACCATAGTCAGACTCGAACCTTCGAACGTGGAGAGTCAACCGTCGAGGAATAAGACGTAATTGGGAGCATGAAGCGTTACAAAGGGTAGAATTCTAGGCGCGCGCATCCACAAATAGATCGTGTGGCGAGAAGACGTATCGGTTCTAGAACTGGGATGGAAACGCATGATCAAGCTTCTGGCAAAGTTCTTCCGCGGCGTACACCTCATTTTCGGAGTGTCCGCGCCGCCCGAGGTCCAGAATGAACGCACTTTCGTGCTGATTTGGCTCGGGATCTTGGCTTTCTTAGTCGCGCTAGGAGTGCTCCTCACTTACTTGGTGCCCTACCTGTATTTCAAGCGATGATTTCGCTGAACAATGCCGGAACTGGAAGAAAAGCGGACCTCAAACCCACAAACCACGCCAACACCTATCGAATAGTGCAACCGGATCATCTTGGATTACTTCCGCATTGCCGACCATCCGGGAGTTGACGGATTCGGTCAAGGCTAGTCCGTTGATCGCGCGCATTTCATCATCATTTCATTCAAGGACAGAAGCTTCCAGTGCGGAGCGAGGGCAATCTTACGCGTAACCCGTTTTACCGATCAGTGGAAGCCGCGAGGGTCAAGGGTTCTGCACCGGCGAAATGGACAACCCTTGGTCTTGTTGAAGTCACTCGGCAGAACACCGCAAACAAGAAACCAAAAGAGGCTATGAGTGCGACTTATTGTACGGACCAGATGGTGAGTTCGTCGCCAGAATGGCCTATCAGCAGGAAACGCCCGCTTTCGAACGCTGCGCCGAGGATGCCCATGCCCGGTTTGTCGAATCTTGCACGCACCGAGCGCTTGTCTATGTCCCAAAGCACCACGACGCTTATGCTAGCCTCGTCGAATCGATCGGGGAGATTATACATCGCGGCGATTTGCTTGCCATCGGTTGAAGCCACGAGCCCGCGGAGGGTGCCGGATTGTTTTGAAAGCGTGTCCCGGATTTTGCCTGTGAGAGGGTCGACAATGGAGATGGTTTTACCGGCGCCACCGATAAATAGTGATTTGCCGTCCGGAGAGAAATCAAGAGCGAGCGATTCCAGCAGCAAGTCCGACGCCGTGCTGCGCAGATTCCCGGTGCGCGCGTCATAGATGCGAATTGCCGTGTCGGCATCAGCCGTTGCAAGCAACGCGCTGTCCGGCGAGAACGATATCGCCATTGAGTTTCCAAACGCAGGTCGAACCGTCGCCAAGTGCTCACCCGTGGTTAGGTTCCATACCTGATCGTCGAGACGGCTCGCCCCTGCAACCAAGTGATTGTCGGGCGAAATTGCGAGGACAGAGATGGGCAACGCTGACTGTAGCTTCTCTTGTGCTTGCCAAGAGTTTGTGTTCCAAACGGTGACTGCGCCGCTCGCATCGGCGACCGCCAGCAAACGGCCATCGTTGGAGAGCTCCACGGCTCTGGCGGGTGCCATATCGAGAGTTCTCGCGAGCTTACCGGAAGGCAGCTCCCACACGCGCACGGTCTTATCGCTGAGTATCGCGGCGATCCGCTCGCCTGATCTGCAAATCGTGACTGTTTTTGGGAGCAACTGGGTTGATGCTGACGCGCCGGGCGGCAGCGCGATGATGCCCTCGCGCCGAATAGTTTGAGAATTCAAGTCGGCGCAAGGGGTCAAAGCGAGAAGTGCCACAATGACGAGAAGTCGCTGCATTAGAGCCGCTCTAGACAGAGTTCAAATTTTACTTCCGCATGGATCGTTTGTGGATCGCCCGCGAGCAAGACGGGGCGGATCAACTCGGGCGTTTTGATTAATGGATCGCGAGCGTAATTCTTCTGCGGGTCACCCTCGAATACAGGATCAGTAGCGAAATAGAGTTGCGTCACCAGCGGCTTATGATCAGGTGCGATCACCAGATAATGGATGTGCTGGCAGATGCGGCTGTGATCAGGATAGTGTCCAGGTACAACGGTCTCGAATTTGTATTGGCCGGAGTTGTCCGCCGGCAGCTTGGCGCGATAACGATAGCCGTCGACGTCGTAGAGGCCGAAGTGATCGGTTTGCCAAACCTCGATCATCGCATCCGAAAGCACGTCGCCGCGAGTGTCGAACACCTGCCCCGAAAGCGCCAATGGCAAACCTTGGTCGCCCGGCGCACGCAGTGTCCCGGTCGTCGGTGCGAGCCTTTTGTAGAACGGACCGAGAGTGTTCGGGGGCGTCGGTTTGCGGAGCTGCCTTTCGGTCTCCTGCAAGGCCGCGAACATCGCTTCGACTGAAAAGCAGGACGCCACAGTGAGGGATCCCAAGGCCAGACAGTTATGAAGAATATCGCGACGGGTAAGCATGCGATCGCCTCCCAATCAGAGATTGCAGAGAGTCTAGCACGTATCACCGCGCCGCAATCCCTTTGAGCAGGCTAATTCCCATGCCTGGCACGGGTCCCGAATGGCCGTGGAGTCGGCGACAATACCCTCCCCACTTTGGCTATTTTTTCGCAAACTAACCCAGTATTTGGATAGTCGCTCGTTGGACGGAATTAGGCGCTTTCGCTACACTGAACGATTGATTCTGCAGAGGAAGGCGCGCTGGACGCAGCAAAAGATGCGGCGGAAATGACTGATACCACACAAAAGAACACGGGCGTGCGAGTTCGCTTCGCCCCTTCTCCCACGGGCTATCTGCATGTCGGGGGAGCGCGTACCGCGTTGTTTAACTGGCTTTTCGCGCGGCGTCATGGTGGGGTGATGATTCTGCGCATTGAGGATACGGACGCGGAGCGCAACAAACCAGAACTGGTCCAGGGAATCATAGATGGCTTGAAATGGCTGGGCGTGGATTGGAATGAAGGGCCGTTCTATCAGTCGCAAAGAACAGAACTGTATCGCGCGGCCGCCAAGAAATGTGTAGAGAACGGCAGCGCTTTTCTCTGCTACTGCCCCGCCGACAAATATGCCGGCGGCGATTATACCGAACCGGACCAGCCGGGTCAGGACGAGGAACCGAAGGGCGGGGGACCGCGGCGCGTAACGCGCTGTTCCTGCCGCGACGGCAAGCCCTCGACGCCGGGCGCGAAGCCCGCAATTCGCTTCAAAGTTCCAATTGGCGGAACCACTAAGTTTGCAGACGCTGTTTTTGGCGAGCGCGAGTTTTCCAATGACGAAATTGAGGATTTCGTCTTGCTGCGCTCGGGCAAGGGCGAAGAGGAATTCGGGCAGTCCATGTACCAGCTTGGCGTCGTAGTGGACGATATCGACATGCGCGTCACCCATGTGGTTCGGGGCGCCGATCACCTTTCCAACACGCCGAAGCAGGTGCTCTTGTACCGCGCTCTTGGCGCGCCGCCGCCGGTTTTCGCCCATGTGCCGTTGATTCTCGGCGCCGACAAGTCTCGGCTTTCGAAGCGCCACGGTGCCACTGACGTGAACATGTACCGCACGGAAGGGTTCTTGCCCGAAGCGTTCCGCAATTTCCTGGTGCTTCTCGGATGGTCTCCCGGCGGCGACGAAGAGTTCATTCGAACGAAGGATTTGATTGAAAAGTTTTCGCTGCAAGGCGTGAGCCGCACCAATGCCGTTTTCGACCGCCCGAAACTAGAGTGGTTCAATACGCAGTATCTGCAAAGGCTGCCGATCGAAGATTTGCTGCCTGAAGTGGAAAACGAACTAAAGCGCAGCGGCTTGTGGAAGCCGGAATGGGCCGGTGGCGCTGCGCCTGGAGCGGATGGGCGTGATCGCTCTTGGTTTGCCCGCACCGTCGATTTGCTGAGGCCGCGTATTCGCTTATTGCCGGATTTTTCCTCGTGGTCGCGGGCGTTTTTCAGCGATGAATTCACGCGCGAGCCCGCCGCCAAGGAGAAGTTCTGGAAAGACCCCAAGGTGCCGGAGCTTCTCGCCAAACTGGCAGACGCCTTGGGAAGTCTGAAGGAGTGGAACCACGACGCTTGCGATCATGCTACGCGAGCCGTTGCCGAAGGGGGCGGTGTAAAAGCGGGATTGCTCATCAATGCCACGCGCGTGGCCATCGTCGGACAGGCCGTGGCTCCGCCGCTTTTCGACACGATGGTCGCGCTCGGACAGCAGCGCGTCGTTCACCGCCTTCACGATGCCGTCGCCGGTGCAGCCAAGGCCTAACTGCAGCACCAGCAACTCCGCCCCATTTCATCGGACGGCCTCACGTCGTAAGGCGCTCGGCGCGTTGCATTGCTTTGCCAAGAGAAACGCGGGGCAAATTGGCCCCGCGTCGTCGGTTTTGCGTTTATCTGCGCAATCAACCAGCCTTAGTAACGCCCCGGATGAGCATGACGCCACTCCCAATACTCGCTCTGCTCGTGTTCATTGAGTTCCGTCCATTCGTGGTAGGGTTTGTTTCGCTCTGCCCAATATTCCTGATAGGCGCGGGTTTCGTCGGGGTCCCAACGATGATAGTCGTGATATCTGGTGTCATAGTAGCGCACGCGAACCGCGCAACCTGTGGAGATCACGGAAAAGATCATTGCCGCGGCAAGCAAAGGTAATTTCATCCATTGTCGTATTGGCTGCATTTGCAATGCTCCTTTTTTCGAGCCCCGAACGGGGCTGAGCTTCCACTGGGCAATGCAACATGCGTTCCCGGCTCGTTTTTCTTCACGTTAGTTAAACCCGAAAAAGGGACAAAAGATGCAGAGCTAGCAGTGGGTTAGCCCGGTTGGATCCGGCGAAGTACTAGGAAGACGTTCCGCGCGCAAGGAAATTTTCTAGGAGGATGAGTGAGTGCTTGCCGCTGTCGCTTTGCGGCGACTGACTATCCCTTGGAAGAAAAAAGTTCTTGGTGCGCAGGTTTGGCGGCGGAAGCGTCGGCAATATTAATAGTGGCATCGAGCGGAATCGTTGTCGGAGGCAGGCAGAGTTCGGTGCTGCACGCTTGATAGCGTAATTTCAGCGGGATGTGCTGCTCGCCAAGCGGAGCCGTCGCGAGCGCGTTTACGGGCAGGCGAAGAATCACCTTTCCTTGATAAACATTGAGCGGCTTTTTGGAAAACGTGAACGTTTCGAGTTGTCCCTTGGGATAAAGCACATCGCCGCTTGTGAATCCCGACGGCAGTTGGACTTTGAGGTCCGTGGCGATGAGATACTCTTCCGACTTTTCCCGGGCGTTCACGTGAAAGCCGGGACGGATGTTCATCACGACCGCAATTTGAAACGAGCCACCTCGCCCGGCAGGTTCCATCGAGGCAAAAACCTCCGGTTTCACGACATCCTTGCCAGAAGGCACTTGCGAATTCAATGCGGGCGCGAATAAGACAGTTATCGCCGCGATGCACGCGGTCAGGGTGCCTGCGAAAAACGCTGCCGTTGCGGGCTTCACACTTTCACCTCTTCGCCGAGTTGCTGCGAAACTACGCGACTCATGATGGCGTATAGGTCTTCCCCGGTTTTCTCCTGGACGAAGGCATTTCGCGCTTCGTTCCAGGCGAGCTTGAAGCTGGTGGAAAGCGCGGAGATCCAAATTTCGCGCACGGGCGTGTTCGGCGAAATCACGAAAGTGGCTTCTTCGGGTTCCTCGAAAATCACTTCCAGCTTGCCGGATTCGCCTTCGACGTCAAACCCATGCGCATCGCCGAGAGTCAGCAACCGCTTCTTGAGGTTGTCAAACGCCGCATCAGCTTTTCGCTGAAAATCCTTTTCTTCGAGCATAAGTTGAGCCTACACGAGGCGATTTTTTCCGGCAAGCGAGAGCTTGTCAGAAATCCTTAATCTCGCGCAGGAGTCCGGTGACTACGTCGTAGACGAAGCCCCGCACGGCAACTTCCTTGGGGATCCATGGATGGGTGCGCAGTTTTTGCAATTGATGGCGCACGTTTTCGTCTAGGTTCTGGAAGGCGTAGAAAAAGGCCGGAGCGACGGCCGCGGTGCCCATGCGATTCTGAATGCGCGTGCGCAGCTCCTGCTCGGTCGAATGCATCAGTCCACAATCCGTGTGATTGATGATCATAAATTCTTCGGTGCCGAGCAAATGGTGTGAGATGACCAGGGAGCGCAGCGTGTCATCGGTCACAATACCGCCGGCGTTGCGGATGATGTGGGCGTCGCCGGTCTTCAGGCCCATCGTTCGAATGGACAGCCGCGTGTCCATGCACGTCAGAATTGCGAGCTTGCGCTGCGGGCGCGGAGTCAGCGGGCGCAATTCGTGCGTGCGGGCATAAATCTCGTTCGCTTCGAGGACTTCATCAATAGCGCTCATGGCCAGCCCAGTCTAGCAAAGCGGCAACAGGAAGGCTTGTCATGTGACAACAATCACAAAAGGAATCCGTCCTCCAGGAAACGTAAATCTCGAACAGAAAAAATGAGCTTTTGCCAGCAACAAACGAAGCAACCCTTTTCCGGCCAAAGAGAATCTCAAACAGCAACCAGTCCAAATTGTCCTCGGGTGTTCTTCAGGGATTCGAGAGAGAGACGAACGACCTAAAGGCTACATGCACAGGAGTGTGTCTCATGAACAGGTCGGTTCTTTCAGTTCTTTGCCTTTTGTTTGCCTGCGTCTTCTTGATCTTCAGCTGTGGTGGTTCCATGAACAGTCCGTTGCGGCCGGGAGCGTCCATGTTGTCCGTTACGGTCACGGACACGCCTCCCACAGGCGTGACAGCGCTCTCGTTTGAAGTCAGCGTGACCGGCGCGACACTCAATCCGGGTGGCGTGGACTTGCTGGCTGGACGCGGCCCGGTTCGAATCGAAGTAGAGCAACTCGAGACGGAGTCGGCATTTCTTAGTACTGCCAGCGTGGCTCCAGGAACGTACACCAGCCTCAATCTCACGTTTGCGAATCCGGAGTTGACGTTCAAGAACGGCACGACCATGACTCTGGCGGGATGTGCTCCCGGGGCGGTGTGCGAGATCAAACCCTCCGGAACGCTGACCTCCATGGTGAATTTCCCTGCTCCCGGACTTGTGATCCAGGGGAATCCGAGTTCGTCGGGCATGATGGCTGAAGACGACCAAGGCGGTGACAACGAACGAACCGCCATGGGAATTAAGCTGGACCTCGACGTGAACACCATAGTCAGCGCGGCCATGGGCGTGGACTTCAGCCAATCGGGAGCTGTCACCGTCACCCAATTGGCAAGAGAGATGGAAGGCGAGTTTGACGACGTGAATGAGTTGAAGGGCACGGTGCAGAACCTCAACACCACGAACATGACTTTCACCCTGCACACTATGAACGGCGATTTTCCGATCACCACGGATACCAACACGCGGTTCGAGTTCGAGAACTGCATGGCGAACAATTTTTCTTGCTTGCAAGCCAACATGGTCGTGGAAGTGGATGCCATGATGATGCCCGGAGGAATCTTCCTCGCGAGAGAAATCTCGTTTGAAGACAATGCGGAAGACGACGAACTAGAAGGCGTGGTGTTCAAGATTGACGATGCCACGCACTTTGAAATGGTGGTCCTTGACGAGGTGCGCTCCGTGAACAACGTGAACGTGGGCAACCCCGTGGTCGTGACTCTCAGCAATCCGAGCTTCCGGGTGCAGATGGAAGACTTGAATGCTCCCAGCACATTGGTGAACGCCTTCCAAAGCTCGACGGACACCTCGCAACTTCTCACAGGCCAAGCGGTCGAGGTGCGGCTAACCGCTCCTGCGAGTCCCGGTCCGCCAGTTATGGTGACTGCAGACCGTGTGCGGCTGCGGATGACACAATTCACCGCCAATGTTAGCGGCGCGCCCGCTCCCCCAAACTTCATGGTTGGCAATCTGCCGTCACTCTTCACCGGAGCGGGGATCACGGCCATCGAAGTGGATACGTCGAGCGCGACGGGCTTCGACAACGTTGCCGGAGTCAACAGCCTGGCGGACACCAACACCGTGTCCGTGAGAGGCTTGCTCTTCAAGGCGAATCCGCCTGTGCTCGAAGCCAAGAAAGTTCGCAAGCGCTGAATTGTGTCACGACGAAAGCTGCGACGGCCGGAGAGTTCTTCTCCGGCCGTTGCTGTCCTGGCTGCAAAAATCCAGCGATAAAAAAGGCGAAGTGGGGCGAGTTCTCATTATCGGCTGAGACAGCCTTTAGTGCGCCGCTGGGCCGGCATTGCCGGGACCGCCGACGGGCTGAAGTTTGGGGATGCGCTGATCCACGGGAGGGAGAAGCGGCGGTTCCTCATGCGGCTCGGTCTGATACCAGTAGGCCACCGAATAGTAGTTGTCCGAGCGATGGTTGGCGTGTCCGTGCTCGATGGTGGCGCGAATGGATTTGGTGAATGGAATTGGCGAATCGAGATGGAAGCGGTACACGGATGACCGGCTGCCGGCGCGCTCCTCGCCCTTCACCGGCGCTCCGTGAAGGCGATGCGAAAAGCTGCTTTGGCCGAAATCCCATGCACCGAGAAAATAATCCTCCGAGCCGGTTCCTGTGATGGAAGGCCGGGCCTCGCCATCAATAAAAAACATGTCGTCTCCTTCGCCCCACCAGCCGTCCTGATTTTGCAGCACAGACATGGTGACGCCAACGAAATGGCCTCTGCCGATGGCCGCCAGCCAAAGGTAATTGCCTTCGCCGGTCAGGTTTTTCTTGTCCTCAACCGCGGGATCCCCGTTCGATTCCCACTTATTGGTCCAGCCCGCGTTGGGCTGAGCCTGGCGATATTGCGCGTGGAAATAGAGCGTGTCCGCTGGAAGAGGCTTCGAGTAGGCGCGGTAATCGAGGTTGTAATAGAACGAGGGGGCTTTTTGCTTGCCCTCGTTGGTGACCGTGATACGTGCGTGCTTTTGGAAGGGCATGGGGAAAAACGAATTCAACGCGCGTTCATTTGCGACTGAAAGAAGTTCGGATTCCCAAACATGGTAGTCCCCGAGGCCGAGGCCGAAGAAATCGCCGAGCGGCGCTTCCACGCTCGGGGAAGATTCGCCATCCCAGTAAATGCGCAGGACCAGTCTTTTCAGGTGATACGGCTCGGGATCGTAGACCGTGAACCAGATGTGCGTGAGCACCGCGGGGCCATCCGCATCGAGAACCGTCAGCGTTGCGCCAGGCTCGATGGAGCGAAAATCGGCGTTGCCGCCGGTAGGGTCGGCGCTAGAGGCACGCTTGAGGACATAGGATTGCGGCTGGGTCAGGTTCGTCTGCCAATGCGTTAAGTCCTGAGCTTCCGCGACGCTCTGCATCAAAACCCAAGTCAGCACGAATAAAAACCCTGAAAGAGCAGAAACAAAGTATTTCATCGGCTTCTCCCTTGCGTTTGTCAGCCGCGCTACTGTACGGCGAGAAGCAGGAAAAGGAAAGTGGGAGCAAGAATCCAAATGTGTCGCGGCGACGCTTGCGGTCGCGATCAGCCTGCGATTCGGGAAGAAGAAAGAGTGCTGGCTAAAGTAAAAATGTTTCTTGCTCGGGAAGTTGCAGCTTACAACTTAGAGCCTATTGCTTCCGTTCCTCTTACATTTCTCAGTGCCAGCGCTTCCACGTCGAAATAGATTTTTTTGTGCAAGAGGCTGTTCTCGTGGCCGATGACGAAGCGTGTTTCCGGGTCGTCCTCGATAAGCAGGAGGCGGAGTCCTCGCGCACTTTTCGGCACATCGAAGACGAGATCGGTAATGTAGGACTCGCCTGGGCGCAGAGATTGCACCATCGCGACGGAACGGTTCCCGCTGCGCGAGAGAGCGAACTGCCCTTCGGGCGAAGGTTCATAGCTCCGCCCCGTGTCGTCCACCACGAAGGTTCTGCGGCGGTTTGGCGTGAGCGGGCCGTTGCCGCGCCTTGCGGAAATAGTGCGCTCGTCAAACCAGGTCTTCACACGCAAGGTGACGAATTTTCCGTGCGCGGTGGTTTGCTGCAGCTCGGGGCCCAGCGCGGCGGCGGTTTGTGCGCTGACCAGGGAATAGGCGAGATGGCAGTCAATCTCACAAAAATATTTCCAGGCGTCCGGCGGCAGAGTTTGCTCACTGCTGGCGAGCGAGACGCCGGCAAGCAGAAGGAAGTAGCCCGCGGCAATGGTGATCGCGGCGCCGCCGCCGAGCTTTGCAAAAAAGGCGGAGCGGCGCACGGCACCATAAAACAAAACGAGCAGGCTGATGCCCAGAACGAAAACGGTACCCAGGAGAAGCAGCACGACAATCGGAGCGAAGTGCGGCATGAAGGCGGACATTGTTTCTCCTTCTTTCTGTAAATAGGAATAGTCAGGACTGACTACGGGGTTCTGCCCTCAAAGAAACCGAGTTTTGGCGCCCCTTACGCAGCTAACCTGCAGGGGCGTCAGGCAAAGCGCCACGAGTGCGCTCGCGATGCGCAAATTCTTCGAGTGCGGCTTCTAGGTCGGCCAAGGCAAAATCCGGCCAGGCTTTGCGCACGAAGACAAATTCGGCGAACGCGCACTCCCACAGCAGAAAATCGGATAGGCGTTGCTCGCCGCCGGTGCGAATCAGCAGATCCACTTCGGTGGAGCCGCCGCGATGCACTTCCGCGAGCACACGGCTGAAGGATTCGGGCGAAAGTTCGGTGACCTTGTAAAAGCGGCAAGCGGCATGAAAGATCGCTTCCCGGGCAGAGTAATCGATGGCCAGCCGGAGATGCAGACGCGTTCCGCGGGCGGTGGCGGCTTCGGAATCGGCGATGGCCTGTCTTAGCGCGGCCGGGACGCGATCGCGGCGGCCGATGATGCTGAGGCGCACTCCTTCTTCCACGCAGTGCGTCGTTTCTGTGAGCAGATATTCGTGGAGCAAGCGCAGGATGGCGTTGACTTCGGCTGCAGGCCGTTTCCAGTTGGCGGAGGAGAGCGCGAAGAGCGTTAGTGTGTGGATGCCAAGGCGCGGCGCGGCCTCGATGACGCGGCGCGCGGCTTCAACTCCAGCGCGGTGCCCAGCAGAACGAGGGAGTCCGCGCGAAGTGGCCCAGCGGCCGTTGCCATCGGAAATGATGGCGACGTGCAAGCCTTGGCACGGGGAGCTAGCGAACTCCTCGCCGCGAGCGGAATCCTCGGCTGGAGGCCGGGAAGAAGGCATCGATACAACGGGCGAAGGGACAGGGAATGAGAGTTTATTTTCCACAGCGTTTGGTAACTCCATGGGTTAATCCAGTCTCCGCCGCGAGGAAACGGTTCCTACCAGCCACTTGAAAAAGCGCAGCGGCTCCTCGCCGCTGCTATGCAAACTACTTTATGTTACAAAGTAGTGGCAGAAAATTTTTTGCCGCTAGCCCTCGCGGGTAGCGCGAATCAGCGCTTCCATGTGGTTCAGGTAGCGCTCGAGAGCCTTTCGTCCCGCAGCTGTCAGGCGATATTCCGTTTTGGGCGTGCGACCGTCAAAAGATTTGACGCAAACAATATACTCGGCCTCTTCGAGCTTGCGTGCATGCACGCTCAAATTGCCATCGGACGCTTTCAGCAGAGCTTTCAGCTCATTGAATGTGAGCGCGCGGTTCACCGCGAGGGCGCTGACGATACCGAGGCGAACATGCTCGTGGATGAGGCGATCCAAATCCGCGGGCGCCGCTTCGCGCGCGGGATTGCGCACAGATTCCAGAATAGCTTCGCGGTCGCGCGAGCGTTGCACACGTTCCTGACGCGCTGCGGATGACTTTGCCATACGATCTCCTTAGCCTCCGTAATGCCGGGCGATCCACGAACCGAAACCGACCTGCACAATACCAAAGCCAGCAGCCATAAAAACGTCTCCCCAAGCTGCGGGGGCGAAAAGAGCCACTACTCCGAGGGACATCAAGCACAAACCCATAACGGGAACTACGCGGGCGGAAAAAGCTCCCCCGGTGACAATGGCGGTTCCGTAGAGCAAGAGCCAGACTCCCGGGAGGGCGGTAAACACCCCGGCTTGAAAGAGAATGTAGGTCAGAAGTCCCCCGACCACGATGGGCGGGGCGAAACTCAGAAGGAATTTGCGACCGGGCCCCGAGAAGAGCCGGGAATTGGCGCGATGCGCTTTGGTCGCGGCCGCAGGTGCGGCAATGGCCACAGCGATGCAGGCCTCGACGAGCCAAACGGCGAGCCAGGCGCGCGGAGTGGCCTGGCGAGAAGCGACGAAGGCCGCCACCATCGCGGTAATGCCCATGGCCACGCCGCCCCAGCCGGGCACAGCAGTAAACTCCGCGGCGCTGGCCATCGTTTCGCGGATATAGCGAAGATGGTCGGCGGCGCGAGCGTCAATGGGGATGGGCTCACTTCGCGGGGAGCGAAGAGGACCCGGGGTAGTGACCATAGGATGGAGTGTAAAGCAGGGAGCAACGATTGTCAAGTACTTTGTGTTACAAAGTAAAGGCGTGTTTTTTTTCGGAACAGGCTCCGGCGGGGAAAGTGAAGTTAGCGGACTTGGACGGTGAGGGATTGGGACTTGGTGTTACCGGCCGCGTCGGCGATGGTGAGCGTGTACGTGGTTGTCTTTGTAGGCATGTCGTCAACGCAACGGGAGTAAGAAGGCCAGACAGGATTGGATTGCGGCTCGAGCTTGACGGATTTGGCGTTGGCCACGCCGTAGCAGAGCTGGACCGATTGACCGCGGCGAATCTCGCCGGGCATGGCGTAAAAGGTTTGGATCGCCAGTTCCTTGCCGCCCATTTGTTCGAGAGTGGCGCGATCCTGCTCGCGCTGCTTTTCGGCCGCCGCTTCTCTGGAGCGATATTCGATGGAGCGGTTCTGCCACCAGCGGGAGAAGAAAATCCAGAAAACGATGAGGGCGGCAATCGTGAAGACAAGCTTCGAGTAGAAAGAGGGCTTTTTGAAAATGGATTTGGACGGCGGAACGGGTTGTTGCAACTCGGGTTGATTCAACAAAGTCTTTGCCCCCGGGGTCTAGAGTACTAAAGGAATCCAATTCGGCGCAAAGTGGAGGGCGCCTGCGCCTTCATCGCGCTGACGGAGAGGCCCAGCAAGTGCGCCCCCGGTAACGCACAAAAGGGTCTTAATCGTCGAGAGTGGTTCCGGAAGTGATGTTGAATTTGGCCAACACTCCCTTGGTCGCAGGCTGGCCAGGGCCCGAAACAGGTTGCCCCCCTCCAATCCAAACTTCGACGGGACCGGGCACGACCCGGCGAATGCCGTTGTCGTCGACGGTGCTCAAGTCACGATCGCGAAGGGTGAATGTCACGGTTTGCGATGCGGATGCGGCGAGGTGGATGCGCTGGAACCCGGCGAGGGAGCGGATCGGCGCGCCGTCAATGCCGAGATGCGAGAGATAAAGCTCGACGACTTCGTCACCTGGAACGGAGCTTGAATTCATGACGCGCACGGAAGCCGTGACGGCTGTGCCTGCGGCAACTTGATCCGGAGTAATCTTCGCGTCGGAGTAGTTGAAAGAAGAAAAGCTCAAGCCGTAGCCGAAAGGATAGAGGGGCTGCTCGGTGAAGTACCGGTAGGTTCGGCCGTTCATGCTGTAGCTGCCAAAGGGAGGAAGCTGGGCGACGGATTTGTAAAAGGTGACGGGCAATCGGCCGGCGGGATTGTAATCACCCGAAAGAACGTCGGCGATGGCGGCGCCGCCTTCTTCGCCGGGATACCAGGCTTCGAGGATTGCGGCTGCGTGCTCCTGAGCCCAGTTGAGGGCGACGGCGCTGCCAGTTGTGAGAACGACGATGAGCGGCTTTCCGGTAGCGGCGAGAGACTCGAGAAGCTGCTCTTGCGGAAGGGGGAGATCCAGGTCGAGGCGGTCGCCTCCAAAAAAGCCAGGATCGCTGTTTTCGGATTCTTCGCCTTCCAGCTGAGCGGTCAGGCCGACGACAGCGACAACAACATCAGCTTTGCGTGCGGCATCCACAGCCTCCTGGACCAGGTTGGGCGGCAACCAAAGAAGACGCGCGGCGGATTCCCAGCCGTAATGGAAGTATTCCATGCGGATAGGGTACGCGTGGCCGGCTTGGAGATGAACCAGCGTGGTCATGGTGCGCTCGCCGTGCGGAGCCCAGTCATCGATGATTTTCTTGCCGTCGAGGAAAAGGCGGGAGCCGCCGTCGGTATCCATGCCGAGGCGGTAGTCGCCATCCACCGGGGGAACGAGTTCGCCGGACCAGCGCACGGAGTAATTCTGCGCGGGAACACCGGGAGCGGGCGAAACGTTGTTCCATTCGAAATTGATCACGGGATCTCTACGCTTCAGTGCTGGGTCGCCTACCAAGTTTGGGTTGGCGAAATATTCGGCGTTTAAACCAGTATCGGAACGTGGGCCCCCTGTACTCAGGCGGATCCAGGGAATAGTCACGCCGCTGGTTTCGGTGAGAGGCGCGCCGATGGCAGTGATAAGGTGAACCTTGTCCTTGCAGTGATCGATACAACCTGGAGAAAAGCGCTTCTGAATGCCCGCGAGAATTGTCGTGTAAGCAGAGGGCGTGCCGGCGTAGTTGCCAAGCAGAACTGGCAAGGAATCCGCATTGGGGCCGACGACAGCGATGGTTTTGACGGAAGATTTCAGCGGCAGCGTGTTGCGCTCGTTCTTCAACAGGACGATGGATTTGTGCGCGGCTTCGAGGGCGAGCTGGCGATGAGCGGGCGTATCGTTATCGGCGATCGTGAGTTTTGACCAGGGCACGGACTCTGGCGGATCGAACATGCCGAGGCGGAAACGCGCTTCGAAGAGATGCTTCACCGCGAGGTCCACATCGGCCGGAGAGAGCAGGCGATTTTGGACGGCGAAGGGAAGGGAGGCGTATTCGGGGCCGCAGCTCAAGTCGGTGCCTGCCTTTGCCGACAATGCAGCGGCTTGTTCGAGCGTGAGAACGAAGCCGTGACCCTGGTGAATGTCACTGATGGCCCAGCAGTCCGACACGACATAGCCTTTGAAGCCCCATTTATTGCGCAAAGTGTCAAAGAGGAGATGATTGGCGCAAGCGGGTTCGCCGCGGACAGAGTTGTAGGCGCACATGATGGAGTCAGCGTGACCTTCCGTGACCGTGGCGCGAAACGCGGGAGTATACGTGTCGGCAAAGTCGCGCGGAGAAACCGGCACATCCTCGCGATGGCGCAAGGTCTCCGGACCGCTGTGAACAGCAAAGTGCTTGGGAGTGGAAACGACTTTCAGGTATTTGGGATCGGCGCCTTGCAGGCCGGTTACGAAAGCAACGCCAATGCGGCTGGTGAGAAAAGGATCTTCGCCGTAAGTTTCCTGGCCGCGCCCCCAGCGCGGATCGCGAAAGATGTTGATGTTGGGCGACCAGAAGGTGAGGCCGTAATAGCGGCCGGTATTTCCGTGCTGGATAGCGTCGTTGTACTTGGCACGTGCTTCGGTGGAGATGACGTCGGCCATGCGGTGAATGAGGTCGGTGTCCCAGGAGGCGGCGAAGCCGATGGCTTGCGGAAAAACGGTGGCATGACCGGAGCGAGCGACGCCGTGCAAACCTTCATTCCACCAATTGTAGGCAGGAATACCAAGGCGCGGGATGGCACGGGCGACGTCCTGCATTTGAGAAGTTTTTTCTTCGAGCGTCATGCGAGAAACGAGATCGTTGACGCGCTGGTCCACGGCAAGACTCGGATCCAAATAGGGTGGACGAGAAGATGCGGCTGATGCAGCGGCGTTCGAAGCCGATTGAGCGGTCAGGGGAGAAGTGTTCAAAAGGAGTATGAACGAGACGGCGATAAGGCAAAGTGTTTTAGGAAACATGGCGGAGATTTTCCTGCAACCGGTTGCAAGAAGTCCACACGTTTTCGCGCGGAGGATGAGCTGCCTGAGAAGCTATCGCTTCTGCTGCTCAGAGTAGCGCAGCATGGCTTGCGGAATTCGATGCAATGGGAGAACTTCTTCGACCGCTCCAAGAAGGATGGCTTCGCGAGGCATGCCAAAAACAACACAGGTGGCTTCGTCCTGAGCGATGGTGAAAGCGCTAGCGCGCTTCATTTCCAGAAGACCGTCCGCACCGTCGTCCCCCATCCCCGTCAACAGAACCCCAACAGCGTCTGGTCCAGCGGCTTGCGCTGCGGAACGGAATAGCACGTTGACGCTGGGCCGATGACGGGAGACCAGGGCGCCGTCACGAACTTCAAGAAAATACGTGGGCCCCATGCGGCGAACATAAGTGTGGCGATTTCCAGGAGCGATGTAAGCGCGGCCGGGAACAAGCTGGTCGCCATCGGCCGCTTCGCGAACTTCGATGGCGCAATTGTCGTTCAAGCGCCGCGCGAAAGCCGCGGTGAAGCCCTCAGGCATGTGCTGCACGGCCACGATACCTGGACAGTCTTGAGGCATTCGCTCGAACAAATGAAGGAGCGCCTCAGTCCCGCCCGTGGATGCGCCAACAGCAATAATCTTTTCTTTTTGTTTGGTTGCCCCCCAAAAGGATGGCACGCCCTCTGGACGGTTTACGCGAGGCAGAGAATCTTGGCGTCGCCGCGATTTTCGGACGCGAGCCGCTGCCGCTGCGCGCACGGTATCTTCCAAAAGGATAGCGGATTCCTCCAGAAATCCACGAACACCAATTTTGGGCTTGGTGATGATGTCCAAAGCGCCGTTTTCGAGAGCGCGAATTGCCGCGTCGGTGTGGGGACCTGTCAAGCCCGAGCAAATGACCACGGGAAGAGGGTTCTCGCCCATCAGCTTTCGCAAGAACGTCATGCCATCCATGCGCGGCATTTCCAAATCAAGAAGAACCACATCGGGCATGGATTTTTTCATTTTCTCCATGGCGATGAGAGGATCGGCGGCCACGGTTACGCGAAAGCCGTGCTTTTCAGGGAGCACAGTGGCAAGGACCTGCCGCACGGTTGCTGAATCATCGACGACGAGGACTTTCAGTGGAGTAAGAGGCGCGGCCGGCCGCTCGGCGTTACCTGCAGAATCGTTCTCGATCCATGAAGGGTTCACGGGAAGTCCTATTTGCTAGTCCAAGTTTCTATTACAGCAAAGGGCGACGAATCATTCGTTCACAGAGTGGGACTTGCGATCCCGTCGTTGCAAGATGCATAGGGCGCCGCGGCCCGCTCCGCCATGCGTAGAGCGAAAGATTTTTGGTTTGACCGATTCCAGTTGATCCGTCATGCCGTGCAAGCTTTCCGCGTGGCCGAGGAACAGATATCCGTTGGGAGCCAGGTAACGCCCCAACCGGTCGATGACTTTCAGTTTCGTTTCCCACTCAAAGTAAATGATGACGTTGCGGCAAAAGATCAAGTCGAACGGCCCAAAGACGTCATATTGCTGTTCGATCAAATTCAGCCTTTGGAAACGCACTGCCTTGCGAAGGTCGTCCGTGGCTTTGATTTTTCCGGTGTCGGGGCCAAAACCCTTCAGGAGGAATTGTCGCTGGTATTCGACCGGTACCCCGGAGAGTTTGCTGCTCGGCCAAATTCCCTTAGAAGCCTTGGCTAGCACCTTGGTGGAGAGATCCGTGCCGAGAACTTCCGTTTTCCAGCCTGCTTCTGCCGGGAATCCACCGAGCAGCATCATGGCGAGAGAATACGGCTCTTCACCCGTCGAGCATGCCGCGCTCCATGCACGCAAAGTCTGCGGGCGCCGGTCGGAATCAGCGGCAGCGATCCATTCCGGGAAAACGTGCTGGCGAAGGCAATCAAAAGACGCAGGCTCGCGGAAAAAGTGGGTTTCATTCGTGCAGACGCAATCGAGCATGCGCACCATCTCCGCGGGATTTGCCCGCACGAGCCGGTAGTAGGCGGAAAACGTATTCAGCTCCAATGACCGCAGCCGCCTCCACAAGCGGCTCACGAGCATTGCGCGGTTTTTGGCGCCGAGGTGGATTCCCGACTCTCTTTCGACGAGCCCTTGAAAAAGCTGGAACTCCTCGTTGGTGAGCTCGGGAATCGGAGGCGGCAACTCAAAAACGGGCATGGATACGTTTTGGCCGGAAGACATTATGCCCCGGGACGCTCCGCGGCCTCTTGGGCGTCGTCTTTGGGAACGTCCGCAAGTTCATTCGGCAAAGCTGCAACAGTGAGAAGCTCCGCTGCGCTCAAAACACGGTCAATGTTTAGGATGAGGGCAAACTTCTTTCCCAGTTTGCCCATGCCAGCGAGGTACTCCAGCCGCACGCGCGTCCCGAAAGCGGGAGGCTGCTCAATGTCACCTGGGTTCAGCTCGATGACTTGATTCACAGCGTCTGCAATCAAACCCATCACTGTATTCTCCGATTCCTGCTGAACTTCCACGATGACGATGCAAGTGGTCTTCGTGATAGGCCGCTCGTCGAGACCAAAGCGCACTGCCAGATCCACGACCGGGACGACATTGCCACGAAGATTGATGACACCGCGAATCCAGCGCGGCACCTTCGGAACCTTGGTGACGGAGGAATATTCGATGATCTCCTTCACCTTCTGGATGTTGACGGCGTACTCCTCGTCTGCAAGAAAAAACGTCAGATATTGCTGTTGCACGGCCGCTTCTTGTTCTTTGATTTCCATGGATTCCTCCGTGCATTAGATTCGAGCGAACGATTCGACATGTTCGCCGTTGGTCTTGGCCGCGATTTGAGAAGAACTCGGGCTATCATCCTCATGCTTTGTGAAATGGGACTTAACCGTCTTCTGTTTCTTGCCGGAGCGATGCTCGCCGAGCGCGCTCACGCGGAAGAAACTGATCATGTCCTGCAACGCTTCCGCTTGCGAGGCGAGCTCTTCCGCGGTGCTCGAGAGCTCCTCGGCGCCCGCAGCGTTCCGCTGAGTGACCAAACCCACTTGGCCAATGGCGCGGTTAATCTGGCTAACACCAGCGGCTTGCTCGCCGGAAGTAGCTGCGACTTCCTGGACCAAATCGGCGGTCTTTTGAATGGCTGGAACCAGCTCGTTGAGCAAACCACCAGAACGTTCCGCGATTTGCACGTTGGATGCCGCCAGTCCGCCGATTTCCTGAGCCGCGGTGCGGCAGCGCTCGGCAAGATTGCGCACTTCTCCGGCGACCACCGCGAACCCACGGCCGTGTTCCCCGGCGCGAGCAGCTTCGATGGCAGCGTTCAGAGCGAGCATGTTGGTTTGGTAGGCAATTTCTTCGATGACGGCGATTTTCTCGGCGATGGACTTCATCGCGGAAACGGCTTCGAGAACTGCTTGTCCGCTCTGCGTCGCGTCTTGCGCTCCCTTGCGCGCCATCTGCTCCATCTTGCGGCTGTTCTCAGCGTTCTGAGTGATGGAAGCGTTCATCTCCTCCATGCTGCTGGTTACCTGCTCCACGGCAGCGGCCTGTTCACTGGTACCCTGAGAAACGGAACTGGCGGAAGAAGCAACTTGTGTTGCTGCGGTGCTCACGGAGCCTGCGCCCATACGAACTTCACCGATCATCTCGTTGAGTTTGCCGGTCATTCGAGCCATCGCGCCAAACAGGCGGCCAATTTCGTCGTTGCGGTCGACGATGACGGACTTGGTCAAATCACCGGAGCTGATCGTCTCGACAACGCTGACCACGTCCTGAATGGGTTTGGTGATCCCGCGCGAAATGACCAACGTGATGATGATGCTGACGAAGATCGCGGTGAAGGAGAAAATTACGATTGTTGTCGTGGTCGTCTTGGCGATTTGTTCCACCAAGGGGACCAGCACCTCGGAATGCCGGTTCGTAAGGTCGCCGGCAGCAGACTCCAGGCGATGAATGGAATCTTTGTATTGAGTGATCGTCTGGTTGGCTTCCTGCGGCGTGCGCAGCTTTCCTTGCTCGATCATGTTGAGAACCTTTGTGAAGCCGCCTTCATAAACATCCATGTCCTCGACCATGGATTTCACGGCCGACCGGTCTTCGGGCGAGAGTTGATATTTCTCGAATTCCGTCAGCAGTTCGCATCTTTTTCGTAGCGGCGCAATTCCAGAGTGGTAGTCTTAACCCGCGCCGAAAGAATGACGATTTTGGCGTCGCCGTTTAGGACCTTTAGGGTTTCTCCCGTAACTCCTTCCAGACCCCAGTAGCCGCTAAAAGCGATGGTGACTAGGAGTAGTACGATCAGGCCAAAGCCAATCGCTAACCGCATTCCGATGGACATGTTCTTCAACATAAAAAGCTCTCCTTTGAGCTACACCTAAGCGCGGCGCGAGTCCGCGCGCGAATTTGAATCAATGACCCTTAGTGCAAACCGTTTCACTGCCGCGTAGAATTGCTTCACGGCAAATCGCCGGCACATCGAGAATCAGGGCGACGCGGCCGGTGCCAAGAATGGTCGACCCGGACACGCCGGAAATTCCCTGGAAGAGACGGCCGAGCGGTTTGATGACCGCTTGCTGCTCGCCGAGCAGTTCATCGGCGGCAAGACCGGCGCGCCCGCCCTGGTGTTCCACCACGAGAATTCGCTCGCGCTCCGGCGGCCGCCCGCCGACTCCAAACAAGTCACGCAGACGAATGTAGGGCAGGGCCTCACCCCGTAAATTCAAGACCCCGCCCCCCTCCGAACAGTGTTTCTCTGCTGGAAGCTCGAGACACTCTTTCACTGCATTGAGTGGAACAACGTAAGTCTCCGCATCCACACTCACCGCGAATCCGTCGATAATGGCAAGCGTCAGCGGAAGACGAATCGTGAAGGTCGTGCCCTGGCCTTTGCGGCTCTCCACATGGACTGTGCCGCTGAGGGCATTCACGTTGCGGCGCACAACGTCGAGGCCGACTCCGCGGCCGGAAAGTTCGGACACTTTTTCCGAGGTCGAAAAGCCGGGCTGAAAAACCAAGTTATGAATATCTGATTCCGAGAGGTGGCTTCCTTCGGCGATGATTCCGCGGTTGCGGGCTTGTTGCAAAATGGCTGCGTGATCCAGTCCCGCGCCGTCGTCGGAAATCCTCACGACGATATTGCCGGAGTCGTGGAAAGCCTCCAGCACGATTTTTCCGCTGGGATCTTTGCCTGCAGCCAGACGAATTTCTGGAGTCTCAAGTCCGTGGTCCACGGAGTTACGGATCATGTGCAATAGCGGGTCGTGGATGTGCTCCAGAATCGTGGTATCCACTTCGACGTCCTCGCCCACGATGAGCATGCGCGCCAATTTGCCGTTCTTCCGCGCCATGTCCCGGACACTACGCGCAAACCTATGGAATGTGGGACCCACGGGAACCATGCGAATCTTCATCACCAGTTCCTGTAGTTCGAGAAAAAGCGCTTCCATACCTTGATGAGTTTCCAAGACTTCGTGGCCCGTGCCAGAGGCGGAACATTTTTCTTGGAGCATGCGCCGCATTCGTCCTTGAGCGATGGCAAATTCCACGGTCAGATTGAGCATGCGGTCCAGTTTTCCCAGGTCCACACGAAGATTTGCAGCCGGCTTGGCGCCGGTTGCATTGGCTCCGGCTGACGGAGTCGGCGCCACGGCCGGGGAAGCAACAGTTTCCGAGGACTTGGAAGCAGCCGCTACCTGCGCGACACGCGCGAAAAATGCGTCGTGCGCGGGCAGTAGAGAGTCTTCACCAGCAAGCATGCGGCCGGTCATTTGCCGCAGAACGTCCACCGATTGCAAAAGCAAGTTGATGATTTCCGAAGTAACCGGGATTGCGCCGCCTCGAAGCGAATCGAGAAGATCCTCAAGGCTGTGAAGCGCATGCGCCACGCTCTTGAATTCCAATAAAGATGCATTTCCCTTAATCGTGTGTGCTACACGGAAGATGGAAGAAATCAGCTCCCGGTTCTCCGGCTGGCCTTCCAGAGTAAGAAGGGACTGCTCCATTTGCACGAGAAGCTCATCGGCTTCTTCACGAAACGACTGCAACACCATTTCTCGATTGATTTTCATGTGCCCCTACAAAGTCTTGACTGACGACGCTCCCGTATTCGGGTGAAAAACGACCCTTTGTCCTTTATCAAGGCCCGCCTCCACGGAGGCGACGGGAATGTGTTCCTTGGCCAGAATTTCGAGAGCTATCTGCACATTGCGCTTGCCCAGATGTTCCCTGATGGAGTTTTGCCCTCGCATGGAATCGAACAGGCAGCCGCCGCCGAACACTTTGGCGCGAAGTTGTTGCTTATGCGCTCCCGCCTCCGTCAATTTCTGCATCAGAGTGCTAATCGCGACGTTGCCATAGCGCGGCGATGCGACACCCCGCCCGTCCCAAACGGGAAGCAAGAAATGGGTTGCCCCGCCGATCGCGTTCACGGGATCCCAAATACAAACCGCAGCGCATGAACCGAGGATCATCACGATCGACTGGGCGCTTTGCGAAACGTGAACTTGCCCGGCGTGGAGGAAGTGGGAATTGGGACCTTCCCCCTCGACTTTGCTGGAGAAGGAGGAGCTCGAAGGGGCCGGCAATTGTTCCTTCAAGCCTGGCAATTGTTCCTTTAGAACCGGCAGTCTCATGGCTTCACCGAGCTTTTCTGCAGGTTCTGAAGCTGGGCGGCCACGGCTCCATACGTTTCCAGAAACTTCAGCAGCTCGAAATCCGCCCATTCCAGGCCATTTTTCTGGGGCAACAGGGCGAGAATCACGATCACGCCGATAACTTCGCGGTCCAGTTTTAGCGGAATGCAGGCGGTCAGACTCGCTTCATGGGGCAGAAGAGGAGTCTCCGGCCTGCGATTGCGGAATTGGCTCGTGGCTTCATGCGCGGCCCGCCCGATCAAACCGGCTCCCAAGCCGAACTGATGCAACGTTTCTTTCTCGAGTCCTACAGACCAGACCAATGAAAAAGTGTGATCCGCGGAATGATGCCGGAAAATCGCCACTTCTTCGGACCCGATGAGGTTCCCGATGATTTCTCCCACGGCCTCGTAGACGTCGCCTTGCTCAACTGCTTGAAGAAGGCGCGCGCTCGCTGCATTAAGCCGCGCCAAGAGAAAATGCTGGCGCTCCAATCGCTCGCGGAGCGAGAGCTGTTGAGCTCGAACGCGCAATGCATCGAAAGTCAGTCCGCGAGCTCCCTGCGCCGAGCCTTCACGGCTCAGCGCTTCTGGCCGCGGTTCTTTTTCTTCCGTGCCGGTCATCTTCTTCCCTCGCCTTTCCTCAAGGTCTGCACTCCTGCAAGGAGACTTCATTCGCCGAGATAAGCTTTCAGAAGGTCCAGAAGTTCCGTATCGTTGACGGGTTTTGTCAGGTAATCGCTACAGCCGCTTTCGTAACCTTCCTGCACGTATTGCTCTTCTCCGCGCGTCGTCAGAAGGATCACCGGGATCTTGCTGGTCTCTTTGTCTTTCTTGAGCACACGGCACGCTTCGAGCCCGGTCATGCGGGGCATCATGACGTCCATAAGAATCAAATCCGGTTTCTCGGCACGGGCCCGCTCAACCGCGTCTTTGCCGTCCACCGCGCTCAGCAATACGTAATTCGACTTCTGGCTGAAGATCAGGCGAGTAACCAGCCGTGCCGTACTGGAGTCATCCACAAGAAGAATCTTCTTTGAGCCCATTTCCCTTTCTCCTTTTGCTTCCCGGACCGATTGTCCGTTTTCACCAGACTGCGAGTCGGAGTTGTTTTCGCAACAAAAGTTCCTGTTCCCCGCACTTTCAGCGAGGCGATCCAGACTCAAGTCGTCAATGCGGATTCATCTAGCACTTGCCGCACGCGCTTGGACAAAATCTCACGGGTGAACGGCTTCTCGAGAAGCGCTACACCGTTAGCCAGGATTCCTGCCTGGACGATGCCGTCATTCGGATATCCAGACATGTACAGCACCCGCGTGTTGGGCCGGATTTGCGCCATTTGTTCGACAAGCGGCTTGCCGCCCATTCGCGGCATGACTACGTCGGTCAGCAGCAGATCGATGGTCCCGGCATGCGACTGAGCGATTCGAATGGCTTCATCACCATTTGCGGCTTCCAGGACCGTATATCCACTGGCTGAAAGAAACTCCTTGGTCAACGCGCGAAGGGGCTCAGCGTCTTCCACGACCAAAATGGTTTCTGTCCCCTTGCTGATCTCGATGTGGCGGCCTGGGCGTGTCTCGGTCAAAGGACTAGCCACGCGAGGCAAATAAACTTTGAATGTTGTGCCCCGGTCCTCTTCGCTATAGACCCAGATAAACCCGCCACTTTGTTTCACGATTCCATAAACGGTTGCCAATCCCAGCCCGGTTCCTTTGCCCATTTCTTTGGTCGTATAAAACGGCTCGAAAATACGGCTTTGCGTTTCCTCATCCATGCCGCACCCTGTGTCCGTCAGCGCCAGGAGCACGTATTTGCCCGTAGGAATCTGAGAAATCTTTGACTGATGGTTTTCCTCGAGATCGAAGTTGCTAGTCTCAATCGTGAGTCTTCCGCCCTTGGGCATAGCGTCCCTGGCATTGAGGACGAGATTGATGATGACCTGCTCAACCTGAACGGGGTCGACCATGACGCGGCCCAGCCCAGGATCCAGCGCGGTGTAAAACTCGATGTGCTCGTCGATCAGCCTGGCCAATAGCCTTTCGGTTTCCATCACGATGGCGTTGAGATCCACAACCTGGGGGTGAAAAACTTGACGCCGGCTGAAGGCCAGCAACTGGCGAGTCAGCGCGGCGGCACTGTCCGCCGCTTTTCGAATCTGTGTCACGCTCCGAAGCGCCGGGTCTCCTGGTTGGAGCGCTTCCGTCAAGAGTTCCGTATGCCCATTGATGACGCAGAGGAGGTTGTTGAAGTCGTGCGCCAAACCTCCTGAGAGCCTGCCGATGGCCTCGAGCTTTTGCGATTGGCGAACCATGTTCTCCAATTGGCGCCGCTCCGTGACGTCGCGGGCAATCCCCTGCACGCAATCTTTCTTTCCATTCGAACGGATCAGGCGAGCGCTGACTTCCAGCAGGACTTTGCGCCCATCTTTCCGCAGCATGGCGATTTCGAAATGTTGCAAAGGCTCGCCGTTCCCGATGCGGCGCATCACTTCACTGCACAGGGCGGCGTGTTCCGGTGCGACAAGGCCCTTAATGTTCTTCTTCAGGGCTTCATTTCGCGGCCAACCCATTACTTCCTCGGCCGCTTTGTTCACGGAGGTGACGTTGCCCTCCAGGTCCAGCATGAACAGGATGTCCTTCGTGTTCTCGAACAAATCCTCGAAGCGCTTTTCCCACTGTCGTACGGAGTTCTCGGCGCGGTTCCGCTCAATCGCGTAACGCAGGGCTCTCTGGAGCAAATCTTTATTCAGCGTTTCTCTAACAAGGTATTCGCTGGCTCCTGCCTCGATCATTTGGTTTCCAAGTTGCTTTTGATTTTCAGAAATCAGGAGCACGACGGGAATGCAACCCTGCTGAAAGATGCCGTCTCTCATGAAGCCCAAGGTGACCCCGCTGGAGGTGGGGAGCTCCCACAAAATCGCATCGGGCAGAGGTCGTTCAGGCGCCCTGGAAGCAATCCGCGTCAAACCCGATTGCCAATTCGTTTCTCTCGTTGCATCAAAAAAGACATCCTCGGCATCTTGCAGCATCTGCATGTAGGCCTGCGTTCGAGAAAGATCCTCTCCGATAAACAGAATTTGATAAGACTGCGACTCCATGGCTCCGTCTTGCTTTCCCAGCTGGACTCTGGACTTGCCTTTGCATTCATAAATCTGGCTGGCAGTCACCCTCGTTCGAGGGCGGAATCTCTTGGGAAAAGCTTGGCAACCTCCTCCATAAGTCTTTCGGGCATTTGGCTTTTCTCGACCAAGGCATCAGCTCCACGTCTCACGCATTCTTCCCTCAGAGACAGCCCGCTGAGCTGCGTGACGACAACAATACGAAGCTCGGGAAAAAGCCTGCGTAACTCTGCTGTCGCTTCGAGTCCGTTAAGGAGCGGCATACTTATGTCCGTAAGCACCAGGTCGGGGCGCAAGCGCCCCGCTTTTTGTTTTGCACCAGACGGAGACCATCGGAGGCCGTTCCCACGATTTCGAACGAACCCTCGAACTCCAGGTACCGGCAAATGCAAGCGAGTGCCGTTGCCGAATCATCGGCCACTAAGACGCGAATAGGGCGGTCGCTGGGCTTCATGCCACGCTCTTGGGGACACACTTCACTCGAAGTGTTGAGCAAAGAATGCACGCGTTCCGCTTCAAAACAAATTCGGCTGATTCCCTAGGGGTTTCCCTGTAGAACGGTGGGGCAGGTGGAACTGTTGCGCGAGCCAGCTAAGGCTGGATGATTTTGTTTTTTACGGCGTAGCGGACCAATTCTGTAACGGAGTGGAAGTTCATTTTGAGCATGATGTTGGCACGGTGGGTTTCCGCGGTTTTCACACTGATGTTGAGATAATTGGCGATTTCTTTGTTGCTTTTTCCTTCGGCAAGCAGTTGAACGATTTCGCGCTCACGCGGAGTCAAACGCCGAGCCGGGCGTTCGATTCCATCGGTACTCGGTTGAGCCGCCGCGGCAGTCGCGGAAACGCGCAAGGACAGATACGGTTTGTGTTTGCGTAAGGATTCCACGGCAGCAAGCAGATTCCTGTCCGCGTCGTCTTTCAGGATGTACCCGTGCGCCCCCGCATCCAAGACGCCTTGGATCATGTGCTCCGAGTCGTGCATGGTCAAAATGAGGATTTCTGTTAGAGGAGATACTTTGCGAATCTGGCGGGTGGCATCCACGCCATTCAACAAGGGCATTCCGATGTCGAGTATAGCTACGTCCGGTTGCAACTCACCGGCCTTTTCTACAGCCTCTCGCCCATTCGCTGCCTCGGCGCAAACCTGCCACCCGGCTTTGGACTCCAGCAAGGCTCGGAGCCCTGTCCTCACAACCTGGTGATCATCAGCCACGAGGATGCGAAGGGGTGCCATGGGTTCCCTCGAGTGCTAAAGGGATTGTAGCGTGAACTGCGGTTCCCGATGCAGTGGATTGCACTTCAAGGGTACCTCCCAGTTGCGCCATTCTTTCGCGCATACCGAGAATACCGACGCCCAGGCGAGAAGCCTTTGGAACGCCGCCACAGTCTTTGCCAAGTTTGGCGGCCATTCCGCGGCCTTGGTCCCTGATCTCAAGTTGGACCCGGCCCTGGCCGTCCCACAATCGAATCGTTCCCGTCGGGCTTCCGGAGTGCTTCTGGATGTTCGCAAGACTCTCCTGCACGATCCTGAAAAATGCAGTTTCCGCTTCCTGCGGCATCCTGCGGAAATCGGGCTGGATATCAATTTCCAAGGCGATCCCGCTTCGCTCGCTGAATCCTTGTGCATACTCTTTCACGGCGGATGCCAGACCCAACTCATCGAGCACAGGCGGATGCAACAGGTAGGAAAGGGTGCGAATCTCGCGCGACATTTCTCGAAGCACTTTCCGCGCTTCGGACAGCGCGTGCCGTGCGTTCTTGTCCAGTGGCACGGACGAACGAGTCACTTGCGCTAGATCGAGGTTCACTGCCATCACGCTCTGCGCCAGACTGTCGTGAAGTTCTCTGCCTAATCTTCGGCGTTCCTCGTCTTGTAGCCGAAGCAAACGTGCCGAAAGCTGGTGGAGCGCCTCTTCCGCTTCCTTGCGCTGCGTGATGTCGCTGAATGCCGTCACAAGCCTATCCGGTTTGCCGTCCTTGGTGGAAAGTGGCACAACCTCCCCAAGAATCCACAACACCTCCCCCGATCCAGGGCGGCGCCACCCCAACACTTGGTTATGAACAGGCTGCCCGGTGGCTAAGGCCATCGGGGCCGGGCGATTCTCAAACGGTATCTCTGTTCCGTCTTCGCGAAGCGCTATAAACCCGAATTCCTCCGATGTTTTTCCCAAGACCTCTTCCAGCGAGAGCCCAAAAATCTCCAGCGCCGCTCGGTTGGCGAACAGGATCTCGGCTCGTGGCCCCATGAGGGCCACTCCAACATGCAAACTTTCAACAAGCGTGCGGAAACGCTCCTCGCTTCTTTGCAACGCTTCTTCTGCTCTTTTTCGCTCCGTGATATCGCTGATTGAAAGAATTACGTTTGCCACTTCACCCTGTTGCGTCAGGTGGGGGATGGCGTCGACCAAGGTCCAGAGAATCTCACTGGCCCCCGCACGCCGCCAGCCTACGACCTCGCCGTGAACTGGCTTCTTTGTCGCAATCGCGCGCGGCCCGGGAATTTCGCCAAATTGTATTTCTTGCCCATCCTCTCGGATGGCGATGTCTTGGAATTGGGCAGTGCTTTTGCCCAGAACCTCGTCCTCACGAACTCCAAAGATATCGAGCACTGCCCGGTTGGCGAAGAGGGTCTCGTCGCTCGGTCCTAACAGCACGATGCCAATGTGCAGGTCCTGCACCAGAGTCCGGAAACGCTCTTCGCTGACTCGCAGAGCTTCTTCGGCACGCCTGCGGTCCGTCACATCTCGAACCATTCCCAGAACTCCCGACCTGTCCCCGAGTTGCACTCTGGCAGCGGAGACTTGCCCCGTTCGAATTTCTCCCGCCTTGGTCCTCATGAAAAACTCTTCTTGTCTTACCTCGGCCCCGGCGTGAAGCCTCGAAAGAATCCGTAATCGTTGCTCCTCATCAACCCACAGGTGTAAGTCGGCAGCGGATTTGCCCAGCACTTCTTCCTGCGTGTAGCCGGTCATACGCAGGAAGCTTTCATTCACGACCAGGTACCGGCCGTCTGGAACTGAACTGATGCTGATGGCATCGAGACTCGACCGGAATGCCGCGGTGAACATCTCAGACGATTGCTGTAGCGCGGCTTCCACCTTGAGCAAATTGTCAGAGATACGGAGTTGTCTTTCGTTGGTAAGAATCAAACGGGCCGTGGATACAAAGAACGATGCCGTAATTGCAGTCCAAGCAAGCGTCATTTGTTCGTGGGCGATTCTCCGGCTCATCCACAGGACCACGAGTGGTATGCAGGCGGGCAGCACGCGCGAGAGGATCGTGGCCTTGATGGGAGGGGCTGGTTGGAGTGCGACAGCAGCCTCTTCCGTTTTCCACCTCGACGCGAATGCCGTCAGGAAGAGATACGGCGCGCACCACACCACGTCGGCCCAATTGATCCTGCCCGGGGTTGGCCCATTGACAAGATAAAGGGCCCAACCCGCCTCTAGAAGAAAGAACACTGCAACCCCATTGAACAACGCCTTAACCGGTCGCGAAGTGCTGGCCCATGATCCGACCACGAACGCCGCTGCAATGGCGATGTCGCGATACATTTGGGTCCGGAAGACGTTAAAGACCATCTGCGTCCCTTCCGCCTGCCACCGCGATGTAAGGTAAAAAAAGTATAGATACGCAGTCAGCGCGACGATTCCCACCTGGACAAAGTCCAGAATCGTTGGCCAATCGATACCCCCGGATTCGTCGTCCGAACGCGGCAAAAACATCATCAGGGCTGGAATGACCCAAAGGATGAATAGGATGTCCGAAGGCCACGGACTGGCAAACGGTAAGTGGACGATATGTTTGTAATAGGTTTTGAGGATTTGGGCCGCGCAGACCAGGAATACCGAAATGGTGAACAATAACCAGAGCCGGCGCAGATGCCCTCTGGATGCTCGGGTGATGCGGATTGCACAGATTCCAGCCGCCACGGCGACTGTGGATTGCAGGAGGTCTGCGGCCACTTGGCCGTTCCTCGGCGCGCCCACCACCAGCAGGATCAGCACTCCAGTGAGCAAGCAGGCAACTGCGAGGGCGAATCGAGAAAACTTGCTGGAGGGTAGCAAGGGGGACCTCGCAAAAACCAACGCTAGTCTATTCATTCTCCATCGGTTAGACAACGTCCTGGTTTCAGTCTGGAGTCGTATTATGTACCCGGCTGGTTTCGTATTCTCCTTTGGATTGTGTCCCGGCCCTCCCGCTAAGTCATTTCAACCTCGCGTGGGATACGAGGCAAGGAAACTCGCTCCACCACGAAACTTTGTTGCTGCACTGCATCGAGACACGCTACAATGTAGAAGTTTAGGAGGATTCCGTTAGTGCTCACGATTCGTTTGTCCAGGATTGGCAAGAAGAAGAAGCCCTTTTACCGCGTGGTGGTCATCGAGAGGACTCGGCCACGCGATGGCCGCATCAAGGAAGCGGTGGGAACCTATGATCCGCTGAAAAAGCCCGCGGAGATCAAGCTCGACGCCGAGCGCATTAAACATTGGATTGGTCTGGGCGCGCAGCCCAGCGATACAGTACGCAGTTTTCTACGTCAGCAGAAAATCGCGTAAACGCTCATCCCAGCTCCCTGAACATTGCGTGCCGGCCTCCGCCGGGACGCCGTTCCACGGCGTTATGGTCTACTACCCAATGGTGCCAGTGAAGCGTTGACCGTTTCTGAAGGGCGCAGCAAGTTGCCGCTGGAAATAAGCTCAGGCGGAGTTGCCCAAATGAAGGAGCTGGTCGAATCCATCGCTAGGGCCCTCGTGGACCATCCCGAGGACGTCCAAGTGAAATCCGTCGAAGGGTCGCAGGTGACCGTCCTGGAACTGCGCGTGCATCCCGAGGACTTGGGGAAAGTGATAGGCCGCCAGGGACGGACAGCCAAAGCGGTTCGCACGCTGCTTGGCGCGGCAGGTATGAAATTAAAGAAGCGGTTTACACTCGAGATTCTCGAAGACTAAGGCTGCTATTCCCCGCGTCGGCTTGCGCCGTTGCCGCTTTCGCATCAAAATCTTCGAAGCTCCTTTGAACTCCGACACTACACGATGGGTCCTGGTGGCGCGCATCCTTCGTGCGCGAGGCAACAAAGGTGAAGTTGCTGCCGAAATTCTTACCGATTTTCCCGAACGGCTTACCAAATTGCAGGAAGTTTTCCTTGGAACGCCGCAAGGGGATCGTGTGCCTCGGCGCATGGCGCTAAAAACCTGCTGGTTGAACCAGAACCATCGCGGCCAAATCGTCTTCCATTTCGAGGGCGTGAATTCGATTTCTGAGGCTGAGAAGCTTCGGGGATTCGAAGTGCTTCTGCCGCTCGAACAGCGCGTGAGTTTGCCCGCGGGACAGTATTTCGTATCCGACCTTATTGGCTGCAGTGTCTTCGAGTCTCCCGCAAACCTGCCCGTAGTTGCATCCTCGCCTTGTTCACTGGCTGAAGTTCCAGTCCTTCTTGGCACCGTCCGCGACGTTCAGTTTCCCGGTGAAGAGGTGGCAGGGACACCGCTTCTGCAAGTCGATACCTCGCAAGGCGAACTGCTGATCCCATTGGCCGTGGATATCTGCACGAAGATCGATCCCCTCGCGCGCCGCATTGACGTAGCGTTGCCGGAAGGCATGCGCGACTTGAATTGACAATCAGAGATTCCGTTGATGGGCGTCGCCGTGCATAATTCTAAGCATTGAGATAACCGCACATGCGATTCGATCTCGTCACCATTTTCCCCGACTTTTTCGCAGGCCCCCTCGATCACGGAATTGTCCGCCGGGCGCGCGAGGCCGGGCTGATTCACGCGCACGTTCAGGATTTGCGGGAGTTCACGAAAGACCGTCACCGCACTGTCGACGACCGGCCCTTTGGCGGCGGCGAGGGCATGGTATTAAAACCGGAGCCCTTGTTTGAAGCTGTCGAATCCTTATTGGGCCGCAGCGTTGGCGACGCGACTTCGCAGTACACAAGAGATCCGAACACCGCAATTGTGCTGATGTCCGCAGCGGGAAAGCTCTTCCATCAGGAAACGGCGCGAAGGTATTCGCAGCTCCAGCGAATGATTCTGATCTGTGGGCGTTATGAAGGTGTGGACGAGCGCGTAGCGGAGCACCTCGCGACCGAGGAGGTTTCCATCGGAGACTTCGTGCTGAGCGGCGGAGAGCTACCTGCGCTGCTGGTGGTGGATGCCGTCACGCGGCTTATCCCAGGCGCGCTGGGCAACGAAGCTTCGGCACAAAATGAATCGTTCAACGAAAGCCTCTCTTCTGTGCCATCCTCACGGCTGCCTGCGAAGCAGTCAGCGGCTGTCAATGGTATGGTGCTGGATTATCCGCATTACACCCGCCCCGCCGAATACCGTGGCTGGAAAGTTCCGGAAATTCTTATTGGCGGAAACCATGCGGAAGTCGCCAAATGGCGGCGCGCTGCAGCCCTCGAAAAGACGCGACGCAACCGCCCCGATCTTCTCTCAGGGGAATAAAAGGGAACGGCTTGCAGTCTTTTCCCATCTAATGAGACAGTCAAGGCGAGTGGAGAAATGAGCACCGACAGGTACAATCTGGACAAACCCATTGCGGTTTACTACGAGCATCCGGACTGGTTCCGCCCGTTATTTCAACAGCTCGACGAGCGCGGCACAAATTGGGTGAAGATTGACGCGCGGCATCACCACTACGACGCGGCCTCGCCGGAGCGCGAGTATTCTCTGCTTTTCAACCGCATGAGCCCTTCCGCGTGGCAGCGCGGCTTGACCCACGGAATTTTTTATACCTTGAATTACCTGGCGCACCTTGAAGCAAAGGGCGTGCGCGTGGTGAACGGTTACCGTTGCTTCTTGCATGAAACCTCGAAAGCCCTGCAGCTCACCAACCTGGAAAAGCTAGGGCTGCCTTATCCTAAGGCGCGAGTCATCAACCATCCCTCACAAGCACTAGCCGCCGCCGAGGCGATCGGCTATCCGGTGGTGTTGAAGCCGAACATTGGAGGCAGCGGCGCAGGAATTGAGCGGTTTAGTTCGCCAGAACAATTGCGCACCGCCGTCGAAGAGAATCGCATCTACTTCGGGATTGACTCGACGGCTCTGGTGCAGGAAACCTTCACCGCCCGCGACGGAATCATTACTCGTGTCGAAGTGCTCGGCGGCAAATATCTTTACGCTATTCGAATTCACATCACCGGTGAAAGCTTCAATCTCTGTCCCGCGGATATTTGCCAGAACACCCGGGGCGAAGAGCTGACACGTATAGCATGCCCTGTGGACGCGCCGAAGACGGGGATGAAAGTCGAAGGCTACGAACCGCCGCGGCAAGTCATCGAAGACGTCGAGCGTATCGTCGAACTCGCAGGAGTGGAAGTGGGCGGCATTGAATACGTTTTCGACGAGCGCACCGGCCGGCAGCTTTATTACGACGTAAATGCGCTATCGAATTTCGTCGCCGACCCGGTCCGCGTCATTGGCTTCAATCCCTACGCGCGGCTGGCGGATTTTCTCATTGCAGAAGCGCAGCGCCATGAAGCGAGGAACGTGGATCGCGTTACCGTCACGGGAGGCCCCCGATGAGATCGATGAGGTACGGCTACTGGCTGCCCGTTTTCGGCGGGTGGTTACGCAACGTCGAAAACGAAAACATGCAAGCGACGTGGCCGTACGTGAAGCGGCTTGTACAGCGCAGCGAACAAATCGGCTTCGACTTAACGCTCATCGCCGAACTGAGTCTCAACGACATCAAGGGTGTGGAGGCGGATTCTCTGGACGCTTGGTCCACGGCTGCAGCGCTCGCTGCAGTAACTGAGAGAATCGAACTGATGGTTGCTGTCCGTCCCACCTTTCATCTTCCTGCGTTGCTGGCCAAGCAGGCAGCCAACATCGATCGCATCAGCAACGGGCGTCTCACGCTAAACGTCGTGTCCTCCTGGTGGGCCGACGAAGCGCGCAAATATGGTGTGGCGTTCGAACAGCACGACGATCGCTACGCGCGCACCAGCGAATGGCTCGATGTTCTTGACGGCGTGTGGAAGCAGGATCATTTCTCTTATTCGGGAAAGTACTACCGGGTGGAAGATAACGTTCTCGAGCCCAAGCCGGTGGCTAAGCCACGCCCTACACTCTACGCCGGAGGCGAATCCCCTGCGGCCAAAGAACTCATCGCCGAAAAGTGCGATGCCTACTTGATGCACGGGGATCCGCCGGAACGAGTACGGGAAAAAATCGCGGACCTCCGCAAACGCCGGGAAAAGCACAACTTTTCGCCGCTGAAGTTTGGAGTTGCGGGATACGCTATCGTTCGGGAAACGGAGCAAGAGGCCCGAGACGAGTTGCGTCGCATCACGGACGTTCATCAGTCCGCTGCAGGTTACGCAAATTACCAGCAGTGGCTCGCCGGTACGCAACTGGAGCAGCGCGTTTCCCTCGAAGACTATTCCGTTTCAAACCGCGGCTTGCGCTCCGGCCTGGTTGGAACTCCCGAACAAGTAGCCGAGCGCCTTGCTCAATTCGAGGCTGCGGGTGTAGACCTCGTCCTGCTGCAGTTCAGCCCGCAACTCGAAGAAATGGAACGCTTTGCAGAAACCGTCATTCGCCGAGGCTCGTCCGTTGCAGCTTCAACGTAGCTTTCATCTCATAATTGAAAGCCCAGGTTGCACGTTATCCGGGGTTTCAAATTGACTAGGCTTTTTCTTCGGTTTTCTCTATAATTAGAGTTTGTCTCTCTAGAGCTGGCCCCGCCTGAGTGGGTCTAAAAAGGAAGCACGAACATGAACCCGGCAATTCGTAAATTGCATGACGCGCAGCTGCGCAAAGACCTCCCCGAGTTTCGCGCGGGCGATACCATTCGCGTGAACGTCCGCCTCAAGGAAGGCGAGGGCGAGAAGGAAAAGGAGCGGCTCCAGGCCTTTGAAGGCGTGGTGATCTCGAAGAAAGGGCGTGCCTCTAGCGCAACGTTTACAGTCCGGCGAGTAAGCTTCGGTGTGGGCATCGAGCGCATCTTCCCGCTGCATTCCCCCTCGATTAGCTCCATCGAAGTGGTAGGCAAAGGCAAGGTTCGCCGCGCTCGTCTTTATTACCTCCGTGATTTGAAGGGCAAGGCCGCCCGCATCAAGCGCGCTGGCCGCGAGGAAGAGGAAGCCACGCCCGTTGCGGCCACTGCCGCCGCAGGAACGGAAGCCAAAGCCTAGTCTCAGTTCATTCTTAGCTCTATGAGTTTTGAAAAGCCCCGTTTCCTCAGGGCTTTTCTCTTTTTGCGCCTCCTGCATGAGCTGGCGGCAAATGGCTACGTGGTGTACTGGCCACCATCACGCTGGGCATCAACGGGCTCACAGCGTACTCCAGAGAGTGCCGAAGATTCCGTCATGGACCGCGAGTGCGCTATGGCTGAACGTTGGTAATTTCCTCAGCGCCTGGCTTCGGGAAATGTTTCTCGTACCAGGCAATGCAGCGGTTGATGGAATCGATGTTGTGCCCGGTCTCGGAAAGGCCGTGCCCTTCGCGGGGGTAGCGAACGAAAACAGCTTCCGTCCCCACGTCTTTCAGCGCAATGAAAAACTGCTCCGCTTCCGCAATCGGCACGTCGTTGTCGTTTTCTCCGTGCATGAGCATCGTCGGCGTATGCGCTGCGGCGACGTGCTTCAGCGCTGAGCGCTCCCACGCCACGTCCATCAAATTGCCCTGATGCAGGAATTGGCCGAACTCCATCTCTTCATACTGGTTGTAATACGTCATGTAGTTGTAGCTCACCAGGTTGGCGATCCCCGCGATGGGAATGGCCGCCTTGAACTCATTGGTCTGCGTGATCAGCCAGTCCGTCAGTTGCCCGCCGTAGCTGACGCCTTCAATCCCGAGGCGCTCGCGGTCAATCCAGGGGTTGCGCCGCACCGCTGCGTTGATGCCATACAAAACATCCTGCCCTTCATTTCCGTTCTGATCGCCAAACACCGCGTCGGCAAATTTCTGTCCGTAGCCCGTCGAGCCGCGATAGTTCACGTTCAGCGTGGCCCAGCCGTGCGCCGCGTACACCTGGTTTTTGAAGTTGAATGCCGGACCGTTCTGCCCGTGCGGGCCGCCGTGAATATTGACGATCATCGGATGCTTGGATGTTGCTGTCATTCCAGGCGGCTTAGTGAGAAACGCTTCGACCTCATATTTATTGTCGTTGCTGATGAAAGTTAACGATTCCACCTCTGCAATCTGTTTCCCGGCGAGAACTTGCGCGTTCAAATCCGTCAACTTACGAGGCGCGCCGCTCCCGCTCTTCGAGTACAGCTCCGACAGGTCACGCGGCGACGCGTAACTGTAAAACACCGAACCATCCTTCGCGACCGAGAAAGCACCGACAAAACCCGGCTCCTTCACAACATACTCAGGTTTTCCTCCAGAAATCGGCAGTCGCATTAAATAGTTGCTCCCGCGCTCTTGCACGGTGAAGTACACAGAATTGCCGTCAGGCGACCAGTGCGGCGTACCTTGCCGGTTGTCAATCACCGCGCCAATTTCGCGTCGGTCGCTGCCGCCCGCGTTCATGACCCACACATGCGTGTCTTCCATGGTGGTTTCGCGGTCGGTCAGTCCGCGGCGCGTTCCGCGAAAAAGAATTTTCTTGCCGTCGGGCGACCACATCGGATCATATTCGTTGAATTCCGTCGCGGTAATCCTGCGAACGCTGCCGTCCGCCACCTTCAGCGCAAAAACGTCGTAATTGAAAAACTCATCCTGGTTCGGCTCGGGATTCGTCAAATACAAAATCTCTTTGCCATCGGGCGACCAGTCGATCGAATGCTCATCCGTGTCGCCCTTGGTGAGCTGCCTGGTCTGCTTGGTGCCCACGTCCACGACGAAAATGTGCAGCCGCTGATTGTCGTTGAACCGCGTCATGCCTTCGCCTGCGTCCGGCTTGTAGAGATACCGCGTGATCACCATCGGATCGCCGCTAGCCTCTGCCGCTCTGATGTCCGGCGTCGAGGAAATGTAGGCGATTTGCTTTCCGTCGGGCGACCACGAGACCTCATTGCCGGTGCCCGGCAGCGGGCTGTTCGTGCCTTCGGGCGATGCCAGAACCGTGACGTCGGAGCCGTCGGGTTTTGCAATCATCAAGCCGTGCTTGTCGCCCAGTTTGCCCAAGAACGCGATCCACTTTCCGTCTGGCGACCACACCGCTCCGCCGCTGCGGTCCTTGTCGCCGCCGAAGCGAATCGATTTCTGCGTCGTCACGTCCATCACCCAGAGCTGCCCATAAGGACGCCCTGGCTCATCGCGCATGGCCACCGAATATGCTAGATGACGCCCATCCGGCGAAAGCGCCACGGCACCAACGGAACGCAGCTTCGAAAGATCATTGCTCGTCAGCCCTTGCGCAGTGCAACAAGGAGAAATCGTCAGAAGCGCAAGAAGACAAACAAGAATGCAGCCAGGGCGCAATAGCACGAGCCGGAATCGGGGAAGCATCGAACCTCTCCTTCTCATTTCGTCTCTACTTCAAATACTGGTCCATCCACTCGACCCATCGCCGGTACATTTCCATCCGGCGCACCGGGTCGCCCGGAGCATGGCCCGGAATTGGAAACGCAATGAACTTCACTGGAACTCCGTTGTCCTTCAGTGCGTGGTAGAGCGAATAACCTTGTGTAACTGTCACGCGCGCGTCCCCTGTATCGTGCATGATGAGCGTCGGAGTTTTTATGTGCGCCGCGTATGTAATGGGCGACTCCGCGCGGTAATCCTTCAGGTTGTCTCCCACATAAGGAGATCCTCGGAAGCTGTAGCGTCCCGCAACATTTCCGTCGGATAGATTGTATTCGTCGTACATGTCCGTAACCGGTGCGCCGGCCATGGCTGCCTTCCAAATCTGATAATGTCCGATCAGCCAGGAAGTCATGTATCCGCCGTAGCTCCAGCCCGTCACGCCAATTTTGGACTCGTCGATGAATCCCAGCTTTTTGACTGCATCGATGCCTGCCATTACATCGCGGCCCGGTCCATCCCCGGCATCGTTCCAAATGGCTCGCTGGTAGACATTTCCGAGATTGTCGCTGCCGCGATAATTCGGCGAGAACACCACGTAGCCGTGCGTGGCCATGAGTTGCGGGAGAAAAGAGAACGCAGTCGTCGATGAGGCCTGGGGTCCGCCATGAATAATCAGCACCAAAGGATATTTCCGATCCTTCTGAAAATCCGGCGGATATACGAGCACACCATCTTCCTGGAATCCGTCCGGTCCGTCCCAAGTGATTCTGTCGGCCACTCCCAAATCTAGTGTGGCGATCTCATGGTTGAAATTGGTTAGCTTTTTGGGATTGTCATTCGCAGCGGCCATGTAGTACAGCTCAGAAGGCTGCCTTGGCGTGCTGCCTGTAAAAGCGATTTCGCCCTTCCGTCCAACAAATGCAGCAATCCAGAAAAGCCAGGAGGGGCTGACATCGCCGAGCGCCAACTTTCTTGCAGCGCCGTTCAGCGGTTGCAACCAAAGAGAAACCTGCGTGCCGTCATTGCCTCCCACCAGTAAAGAAGTACCATCGGGCATCCAGATCGCGCGCATCAGGTCGTGATCAATGCCATGCGTTGCATCCGTTCCGTCTCCACCCGTCGTCGGCGTCACAAAGATCTCATTTTCATTGTTCGGGTCGCCGTCCCTCGGGTACCAATAGGCCACTCGCGAACCGTCCGGTGAGAAGGCGCCAAAACTCTCGAACTTTTCGTGTTTGGTGAGCCTGTGGTATTCCCCGGCATTCATGTTCAGAATTTGCAAGGTCGTCAGGTCGGCATCGCCCTGGTGCGGATGTTCCTGCCGCGTGAAAAGCAGCGACTTTCCGTCTGGTGACCAGGATATGGGTGAAGCCGGTGAACTGGGCGGCGCGCTTTTGGGCAAACTCCAGGCACCGGAGGTCAAACGCTTCGCCTTTCCGCCATCTGCCGAAATCAGCCAAATGTGAGAAGGCTGGGGAGCTTCGGTGGTCAGATAATCGTTGTCGCCAACTTCGAATGCGTCGTTGTGCTTCTCAATTTCTTTTTTGTTTGGAGGCTCGTCCGAAGTCACGTAGGCGATTTCCCGTCCGTCAGGTCGCCACGCAAACTGTTCGATGCCTTCCGGCGCATCGGTGATCTTCTTTGCTTCCCCACCCGTCATCGGCAAAACGAAAATCTGCGGCTTCGCGTCTCTTCCAGTTCCGTCGTTGGCCGTGAACGCGAGCCGGTCGCCGCTTGGCGACCATCGCGGCGAGCCGGCAGTTTTTCGCTCGTAGGTCAGGGCGTGCTGCGCTCCACTGGAGACATCCACTTGCACTAGCTCGCGATCGGTGCGGTCTTGCTCGAGATTTTGGCGTCCCACCACGACCACTATCGTCTTCCCATCTGGCGAAATTTGCGGGTCGGAGACCGAAACGATCTTCGCTAGATCGTTCAATTCGATGTGCCGCGATTGCGCGGAAAGAGTGGCGCCAAACATGAGCGCCGCCAAAAGGAAAACGAGCCCTCGGTACCGGCGTGAAACCCTCAGTGACCGTTCCACAAACCGATCAACATCCTTGCGCTGCCCTCTTTCCCCGTGTTGGTTCATAGGTTCTCTCCTGCCAGGGAATCACTTCTGCTGTTTTCCGCCCAACTCGCGTTGCGGGGCAGTATCCTGTCACGCAGCCATGGCTCCGTCAAGAAAGTGCCTCTCAACGGCGCCGCGACATCGTGCTAAAATCCCCACCCGATGAGTCGGCTCTGCTCTTCCCGTTTCGAGCGAGCGGCGCGCAAATTGGGTTGGACGCGCATCGCCGGCATTGATGAAGCTGGCAGGGGCGCTTTGTTTGGCCCGGTGGTTGCCGCCGCGGTGATTCTCAATCCTAAGCGCCGCATTGTCGGTCTTGACGACTCCAAAAAACTCACCCCCGAACGCCGCGCGGAGCTTCGCGAACGCATTTGCGAACACGCCCTTGCCTGGGCCGTCGCGGAAATCGACGCGCAGCGCATCGACGCCTGGAATATCTATCAGGCTTCCCGCCAGGCCATGACCGCAGCGCTCGAAGGGCTCTCCGTATCACCGGACTATCTCCTCATTGACGCGTTGCAGCTCGACGTGCTGATTGAGCAGAAGTCCTTGATCAAAGGCGACGCGCGCAGCATTTCGATCGCCGCCGCGTCCATCCTCGCCAAAACGCACCGCGACGCGCGTATGGAGGAGTGGGACGCTACTTATCCACAATACGGACTCGCGCGCCACAAGGGATACGCCACTCCGGACCATCTTGAAGCTTTGCGTCTTCACGGGCCCACGCCGCTCCATCGCTATTCGTTCGCGCCGGTGCGCGAATCCGGCTGTTGGGCTGCAGGGGCCACGCAAACCCCTCTGCCAATTTTTTAGAGTTTCGCGGCCAAACTCCTTGTCGGAGAGGGCAATGCTACGAAGTGCATTCGTCACACTCTTGCTTGTTGCTGTAATGATCTTCATGACTCGGCCTGCGTCTTCCGAACAAACTCTGGAACTCGCCGCAACTCCTCCCATGGGCTGGAACAGCTGGGATGCTTATGCTGAAACCGTCGGTGAATCCGACATTCGCGCGAACGCAAAGTGGATGACGGAACATCTCAAGAGATTCGGCTGGCAATATATCGTGGTCGATTCCGGTTGGTATGTGATGAACCATTCCGCCGGTACCAACGGGGCGAATGCAGAATTCAGTTTAGATGATTTTGGCCGCTACGCTCCTGCCGTGAACACTTTTCCTTCGGCTGCCCAAGACGCCGGATTCAAGCCGCTCGCCGATTTTGTCCATTCGCTTGGGTTGAAATTCGGCCTGCACATTCTGCGCGGCATACCGAGGGAAGCGGTTCGCAGAAATCTCCCCATCGCTGGCGTTTCCTTTCACGCGGCCGACGCCGCCAGCACTGCGGATACCTGTCCCTGGAATCCGTTCAACTTTGGAGTCGACGCCGCCCAGCCCGCCGCTCAAGCTTATTACGATTCCATCGCGCAGCTCTACGCAAGCTGGGGCGTGGACTTCTTGAAAGTGGACTGCATCTCCGATCACCCTTACAAGGGCGACGAGATTCGAATGATCAGCCAGGCGGTTCGCAAAACGGGTCGCCCCATCGTGCTCAGTCTTTCCCCCGGCCCCACAGCGCTGGACAAAGCCGATGAGGTAAGCAAGTACGCGCAGATGTGGCGCATTTCCGATGACGTCTGGGACCTCTGGTACAGCGACACGCAGTTTCCGTCAGGCATTCAGAACCAGTTCGCGCGCGCCGCGATATGGGCTTCCTTCTCCGGCCCTGGCCACTGGCCTGACGCGGACATGCTCCCCATCGGTCGCCTCGAACCCGCCGCCGGCTGGGGCAAGCCGCGCGCCACGCGCCTGACTCGCGACGAGCAGCGCGCGCAGCTCACCCTCTGGTCCATCTTTCGTTCGCCTCTTGTCATGGGTGGGAATCTCACGCTTTGCGACGAATGGACGGAGTCTCTGCTCACGAACCCCGAAGTCATCGCCGTGGACCAGCATTCAACGGGCAATCACGCCGTTCTTACTACAGACAGGGCCGCCGTCTGGCAGGCGCGCCCTGCCGAAGGGGAAGGATATTACCTGGCCATCTTCAATCTTGATGCGGCCCTTCAAGAATTCCACTACTCCTGGAAATACCTTGGGTTGCCCAACGGAAAATACCGCCTCCGCGACCTCTGGGAGCATAAAGACCTCGG
>WNGL01000104.1_pt1 | contig 91529 bp, 76 predicted proteins | sample 5400591 | NCBI WGS metagenome assembly WNGL01 (sample SAMN13153377, study PRJNA577476) | soil metagenome | isolation source: 80 cm soil or saprolite under Garry oak tree replicate 1 | place: USA:California | collected 2016-06-15 | reverse complement strand
TTACGATTGAAGTGATCAATTCGTTGCGCTTCGACAAAATGTTCAGCTTCCGCGAACGGTTTCACACCGTGGATGTGCTGCTGGTGGACGATATCCAGTTCATTGCGGGAAAAGAGCGGACGCAGGAAGAATTTTTTCATACCTTCAACGCGTTGTATGAGCAACACAAACAAATCGTGATTTCCTCGGACTGCCTGCCGAAAGACATCAACTCCATCGAAGAGCGGCTGCGCTCGCGTTTTGAATGGGGCTTGATCGCGGACATTCAACCGCCAGACCTTGAAACCAAGATCGCGATTCTGCAGAAGAAAGCGGAAAACGACCGGTTTGTGCTGCCGGACGATGTAGCGGAATACATTGCGCGGGCGATTAAATCGAACGTGCGCGAACTGGAAGGCGCTCTGACCCGGCTGATGGCTTACGCGTCATTGACTGGCGTCACGGTTTCGCTGGCGACGGCTCAGCAGGTGCTGCGCAATATCATTGCGTCGCAGGAGAAGCGCGTCACGATTGACCTGATTCAGAAACGCGTAAGCGAGCACTTCAATCTACGTGAACAGGATCTGAAAGTTCGCAGCAACACGCGCGCGATTGCTTTCCCGCGCCAGGTAGCGATGTATATCGTGAAACAACTGACCACGGCTTCGCTGCCGGAGATCGGCCGCCAATTTGGCGGGAAACACCACACCACTGTGCTGCACTCCATCAATAAAATTGAAGAGTTGCGACGCTCCGATAAAGATTTGAACCGCACCATCACGCGATTGATGGACGCCCTGCAGTAGACTTTTTCTCCCACAAAGACAGACATAGGCGCGTTGCGTTTGATAGCGACGTTGAATTGGCGTTTGCGAATCCGGCTCACTAAGACCAAAGCCCGTAAAATGCTGGAAGAATTTCTTGCAGCTGTTTGTTGTGGCAACGCGCTACGGCAAGATCCACCGTGATCGCACGCTGTGAAAATCGTTTCAATAAGCTGGGGAAATTTTGTTGAAGCGCGAGGATAGAAAATCACAAGGAATGCATGGTGTGCCGTTCAGTCGAGAATTTTCCGAGATACACACATTCCGGTGCACAGTGCACCAACATCGCAAGAAACTGAGGTTGCTGCGCTTGTTGAGCTTTCCACAAATTCACAGCAGTCATCATCACAACAAGGGATAAATTGTTTTTGAAGGGCGATCAGAACAACAAAAGAGAACTTCTTGTTGTTGCAGTTGTAGTTGTGAAAAACCGCCGCGATGCCCGGCCAGGTGAGAAGGTGACGGCTGCATCGGTCCGCCAAGTTTCCCACCGATTTCCACATCGAATACGCTCCAGAATACGGTTCGTAAGGCTTTCGCCGAGAGCAAAAAACGAGTAAAGTACGCAGCAGTGGATCAGGGCTCCCGAGGAAGGTCTAAATGTCTGCGACCGGCACCGCACGCGAGGAAAGCCAATCAATGGAATTCAGCGTAACCAAATCAGCGCTATTGAACGAGCTCACGACGACACAGGGAGTCGTCGAGCGCAAGACCACGATTCCGATATTGTCTAACCTCTTGGTCGAGGCACGAGAAGGTCGAGTAATGATCACGGCCACGGACCTGGAATTGAGTGTCCGCACGTCATGCGAGGCGAAAGTTAAAAAAGAAGGCGCCGGCACGATCCCAGCGAAAAAATTACTTGAGCTGGTGCGGCTGCTGCCCGAAGGCGAAATCAAATTCAAGCTACTCGAAAACCATTGGGTCGAGATTGTCAGCGACAAGAAGAAATACAAAATGGTCGGGATGGCGAAGGAAAATTTTCCGGCGCTGCCCGCGATGCCGCATGTGCTGGTGAAAATTCCAGCCGCGGTACTGGAAGGGCTGATTTCCAAGACAAAATTTGCGATTTCGATGGAGGAGTCGCGCTACACATTGAACGGTGGCTTGCTGATTCTGAAGCCTGACACGCTTGCGATGGTGGCGACGGACGGTCATAGGTTGGCGCTCGCGGAGACAGACCACAAGCTGGCTGGACTGAACGGCGAAGTAAAGGTGCTGATTCCCAAGAAGGCGATGGACGAGGTGGAAAAACTTTCGAGCGCTGCAGGCTCGGATGCGCAAATGGATTTTGCGAAAGACGAAAGCCACCTGTTCTTTCAGGTGGGCCACCGGCTGCTGATTTCGCGGATCCTTACCGGGCAATTCCCGAACTACGAAGCCGTTTTGCCTCGCGACAACAATAAGTCCGTGGTGCTGGAGCGCGCGGAATTGAGTGACGCGGTGCGCCGCGTTTCGCAACTTGCGGACCAGCGTTCGCATGCCGTCAAGCTGGCTGTGGCGAAAGAAGGCATTGAGATTTCTGCTTCGAGTCCTGAATATGGCGAAGCGAAAGAGATCATTGAGAAAGATTACAAAGGTGATCCGATTTCGATCGGATTCAATTCCAGTTATGTGCTGGATTTCCTCGCCGCGGCAGCTGAGGGCCCGATCAGCATTGAATTGAAAGACGAACAAAGCGCCGGCCAGATGCGCCCGCTTGCCGATGAATCCTACCGCTACCGCTACATCATCATGCCCATGCGGATCTGAGAGACCTGCCAGTGGCCCGCGCGATTTCTAGGTCACAGATTGCGATCTGTGAGACCGCTCGCGAATTTTTGCGCCGCCAAATGGACGCGATGGAAAAAGCGCTACGAGGCGAGATGGCAAGCGATTTCGAAGCGATCCCTGAAAGATGTTTAGGAGACGCCGATCCACCAAGGAAAACGATTGGATTTCATGCCCAAACGGAGTCGCCAGCAAAGTCGGCGAATCCGCTTCGGAGCAAACGTAAACGTTAGAAAATAAGTGGCTTATAGCGATCTGAAGGCCTATGCGAAGGCTTGAGAAAACGGGCCATTTCAGCTATACTTTTTGCGTTGTCGATTCGCAGAAAACTCCTAGAAATCGACACGTCCACCAGGGACTATAAAGCTCGCAGTTGCGCTCTGCGCCAGGAGCCGGAGGGCTTATAAGCCTGGAGAAACGAACCTGCGAAATTACGCCGCAGGGGAATAGTCTTCGCCGCGTCCCGGTGTGCGGGACGGGATGGAGCAGGAACTCTACGAGCTCCGATGTTCTATCGGGGTCAAAGAGTAAGGCGTCGGCCAAGCAATTTTTTTCGGCCGCACGGGACGAAGTCTCAAATCCTTCCGCTATCGCGCCAATCTTGCTTCAGAACAGCGACCGATTTTTTCGGTGCTCGCTACGCGACCGCCGCGACTTCGCAGAGAGTGCGTGCTGAGGATGAACAAATTTAGCTTTGATTTTTTGTTCGGTGAGAGATGAGGGTTCATGGGCGATAAAGAAAAAGAATCCGTGACAGGCAAGGGCCCCGGCGGCCATCAGTACGACGCAAAATCCATCAAAGTGTTGGGCGGGCTAGAGGCCGTGCGTTTGCGGCCGGCGATGTACATCGGCTCGACAGGCGAAATGGGTTTGCATCATCTGGTATGGGAAGTTGTCGACAACTCGGTCGACGAAGCGATGGCGGGCTACGCCGATGAAGTAAACGTCACCGTGCACGAAGACAACTCTGTCACCGTAGTGGATAACGGGCGCGGCATTCCGGTGGACATGCACGCGACGGAAAAACGCCCGGCGGCAGAAGTTGTGCTGACGGTGCTGCATGCCGGCGGCAAGTTCGATAGCGATACATACAAAGTTTCCGGCGGTTTGCACGGCGTGGGCGTCTCCGTTGTGAACGCGCTTTCCGACTGGCTCGAACTTGAAATTCAGCGCGATGGCGCTGTGTGGGAGCAGTCTTACGAAAAAGGCAAGCCCACTTCCAAGCTGAAACAGACCGGCAAGACACGCAAAACCGGAACGAGAGTTACGTTCCATGCGGACCCTTCGATTTTTGAGAAAACCGTTTACAGCTATGACACGCTAGCTACGCGCCTGCGCGAATATGCCTTCTTGAACAAGGGCCTGAAGATCACGCTCAACGACGAGCGTGCCGAGAAAAATGCGGAATTCCGTTTCACGGGTGGAATCGCGGAATTTGTCAAGCACATCAATCGCGGGAAGACCACGCTCCACGATTCGCCCATCTATATGGAAGGCAAAAAGGGCAGCGTGGAGATAGAAATCGCGCTGCAATACAACGACACATACGGCGAAAACGTTTTTGCGTTCGCCAACACGATCAACACCGTGGACGGGGGCACGCATCTTTCCGGTTTCCGCTCCGCGCTTACGCGTACGATCAACAACTTCGCTTCCAATGCCGGGATGCTTAAGGAACAGAAAGACGAAGTCAGCATCTCGGGCGACGATGTGCGCGAAGGGCTGGTCGCGGTGGTCAGCGTGCGCCTGCCTCAGCCACAGTTTGAAGGGCAGACCAAAGGCAAGCTGAACAGCGATATTAAAGGCGACGTCGAGCAACTGGTGAACGAAAAGCTCGGCGAATGGTTCGACAAACATTCGACTGTGGCGCGCCGAATCATCGGCAAATGCATTGACGCAGCGCGGGCACGCGAAGCGGCTCGCAAGGCCCGCGAATTGACACGGCGCAAGTCCGCCATGGATTCAAGCGGCCTGCCAGGAAAACTGGCGGATTGCCAGGAGCGCGATCCTTCGCGCTGCGAACTATTTGTCGTTGAGGGCGAATCCGCCGGCGGCTCGGCGAAAATGGGCCGCGACCGGAAATTCCAGGCCATCCTTCCGCTGAAAGGCAAAATCCTCAACGTCGAAAAAGCGCGCTACGACAAGATGCTTGGTCACGAAGAAATTCGCGCCATCATCACAGCGCTCGGCACGGGCATTGGTAAGGATGATTTCGACGCCGGCAAACTTCGCTACCACAAAATCATTTTGATGACTGACGCGGACGTGGACGGATCGCACATCCGCACGTTGCTGCTGACGTTCTTCTTCAGACACATGAAAGAACTCATCGAGCGGGGGCATATCTACATTGCTCAGCCGCCTCTTTACCGCGTGAAGCGCGGCAAGAGTGAACGCTACATCCGCGACGAGCACGATTTCGCGCGCGAATTGATGAAGCGCGCCACAGAAGATCACGTGGTGAAGGCCAAGGAAGGCGTCAATCTTGAGGGTGCACGGCTGACGTCGTTTCTTCTTAATGTGCAGGAATACGATGCCGCGGCCGCCAAACTTGGACGGCGCCTGCGCGAACCGGCACTGGTCGAACTGCTCGCGGAAAGTGGGCTTGAAAAGAAAACCGACTTCGAGGATAAGAAGGTGCTCGAGAAACTCCTGAAGGAAATTGAGAAGGCTAAAATCAAACTGGAAGGCAAAGTAGCGTTCGACGAAGAACACAGCCTCTACGAAATTCAATTTGGACCTCCACACAACCAAAAAATTAATTGGGCTCTGGCATCGAATGCGGAATACAAGCGTCTCCGCGGCCTCACCAAGCAGATTGAAGAATTCAATCATCCGCCGTTTACCGTGGCACGCAACGGCACCAAGGTGTCCAAAGAAAAAGTCACCGACGTGCTGAACTACGTGATGGAAGACGCGAAAAAAGATTTCACGATCACCCGATTCAAGGGCCTCGGCGAAATGAACGCGGAACAGCTTTGGGATACGACCATGAACGCCGATACGCGGACGCTTCTCCAAGTGAAATTGGAAGACGCGGTCGCCGCCGAGGATATCTTTACGACGCTGATGGGCGAAAACGTCGAAGCACGCAGAAAATTCATCGAGGACAACGCACTTGAAGTGGTCAACCTGGATATTTAACCCGTATTGAAGGAACGATGGTGTACCAGTTGGGCTGGACAACTCTGCCGGGATTACGCGGCTTGAGCATAAGCGAGTTTCGTGCCGTGCGGACCGAAGCTCCGGACACGGAGCGCGGAGTCGCCGTGGAATTTGTGGATGACGCTGAATGCGATGCGTTTTTGAAAGCGGCTGAGGCGGAATTTGCCATGCGGCGATTCAGCAACACCGCAGATGCGTTCGACACTGTGAAGGCGTACGTTCTTGAACGCATGAGCAAGTGAAATTGAGGTTGAAGCGCTGCAGAACCGTAAATAACGAGCTCTGAGGGAACATGGCAGACGAAACAAATACATCAATACTGCTTCCGATCGATATCGAAGCGGAAATGCGCAAGTCGTATCTCGACTACGCGATGAGCGTCATCATTGCGCGCGCATTGCCCGACGTTCGTGACGGGCTGAAGCCAGTGCAGCGCCGCATTCTTGTCGCGATGAACGACCTCGGCCTGGCATCCAACCGGGGCTACCGCAAGTGCGCCAAAATCTGCGGAGACACTTCGGGCAATTATCATCCTCACGGCGAAGCGGTGATCTACCCCGCGCTGGTGCGCCTAGCGCAGGACTTCAACATGCGGTATCCGTTGATCGACGGACAGGGAAACTTCGGTTCCGTCGACGGCGATCCTCCCGCGGCCATGCGATATACCGAAGCGCGCCTGGCGAAAATCAGCGAAGACATTCTTGCGGACCTCGAAAAGGAAACCGTCGACTTCATCCCGAATTTCGATCAGACGCGCGAAGAGCCAGTCGTGCTGCCTTCGCGCATTCCGAATCTGCTCGTCAACGGAGCGAGCGGAATCGCCGTCGGCATGGCCACGAACATTCCCCCGCACAATCTGCGGGAGATTGTGGACGCGGCGATTTTGCTGATTGAAAAGCCGGACGCCACGTTGAAGGAAGTTCTAAAAATTGTTCCAGGCCCGGATTTTCCGACCGGTGCGTACATTGCAGGCCGTGAAGGCATTGAAGCCGCCTACCGGACGGGCCGCGGCAGCTTCACCATGCGCGCGAAGGCCGCGATTGAACAGGCCAGCAAGGACCGCGAGAACATTGTCATCACCGAGATTCCGTATCAGGTCAACAAAGCGCGCTTGATCGAACGCATCGCCGAACTCGTGCAAACCAAAAAAATCGAAGGTATTGCCGATGTTCGCGACGAATCTTCCCGCGAAGGCATGCGCATTGTGATCGAGTTGAAGCGCGACGAAGAATCGCAACTCATCCTGAACAATTTATACAAGTTCACGCAGATGCAGGAATCGTTCCACATGATCCTGCTCTCGATCGTGGCGGGCCAGCCGCGCGAACTCGGCATCATTCCGCTGATCAAGCTTTTTATCGAACACCGCGTGGAAGTGGTTCGCCGCCGCACGATGTTCGAACTTCGCAAAGCCGAAGAGCGTGAGCACATTTTGGTGGGTTACCAGGTGGCGCTTGATCACCTGGACATAGTGATTCGCGTGATCCGTGGATCGTCAAGCCGCGCGGAAGCGAAGGAAAACCTGTTCAAGTATTTCACCGAGCAGGAAGTCACGATCACGGAGAACGGCAAGTCGCGCAAGCTTGAAGGCGTGAAACTCGACGGCCGTAAATATCGTTTCCTGGGCGCGCCGGAGATCGAGGCGGCGGGAGGCGCTAATGCCCTTGGACTCAGTTACACGCAAATTGACGCCATCCTCGAATTGCAGTTGCACCGCCTGACGCAGCTTTCAATCGATGACATTCTGAAGGAACTGAAATCCATCCGCGATTTGATCGCCGAACTGCGCGAAATTCTTTCGAGCGACAAAAAATTGAAACAGGTTATCACCGCGGAGCTGAGAGAAGTTCACAAAGCGTATGGCGACGACCGCCGCACGCAGATTGTGGACAAGGTGGAGGAGATCAAGCTGGAAGACCTGATCGCCGACACCGAAATGCTCATAACGGTGAGCCACGCGGGCTACATCAAGCGCACCTCGACGGACACGTATCGCCACCAGTCACGAGGCGGAAAGGGCCGTATTGGCGCCAAGACCCGGGAAGAGGATTTCGTCGAACATCTCTTCATTGCATCGGCGCACAGCTACATTTTGCTGTTCACTTCAAAGGGACGCGTGTACTGGCTGAAGGTGTATGAATTGCCGGAAGCCGCAGCCGCGACACGCGGAAAAGCGATCAACAGCCTGGTGAAATTCCAGGAAGATGAAAAGCTGACCGCACTGGTTGCCGCGCGCGACCTCGAAGCGGCGGATAAATTCGTCTTCATGGCTACGAAAAACGGCACGGTAAAAAAGTCGACGCTGACGGAATTCTCCAATCCGCGTTCGACAGGAATCATCGCCATCAATCTGGACGCGAAGGACGAACTGATCGGCGCGAAACTTACCGATGGCAAGCAGATGATTTTCCTCGCCAGCCACGAAGGGCAGGCAATCCTGTTCCGCGAAACGGAAGTTCGTGCAATGGGACGCAGCGCGGGCGGCGTGAACGGCATGGACCTCGACAAAGACGACTACGTGGTGTCGATGGACGCAGTGCAGCCGGACTTTGAAATCATCAAGAAAGAACACAAGATCGAGACACAGAACCTCGAAGAACTCGAAAACGAGCAGATCAAGGATTCACTCGTGACGCTGATGCTTACCGTCTCCGAAAAAGGCTATGGAAAGCGGACGCCGCTTGCCGAATATCGGATCACTTCGCGCGGCGGCAAGGGCGTAGTGAATATGAAGACCACGGAACGCAACGGATCAGTGGTCTCGACGCTGCAGGTGACGGAAGAATCGGATGTAATGATCATTACGGAACACGGAAAAGTAATTCGCGTACATGCGAATGAAATTCGCGAAGCGGGCCGCTCAACCCAGGGCGTGCGGCTGCTCAAGCTCGACGGCGATGATTCGATCGCTGCCGCGGCCGTCCTGCAGGAAGAAGACGAAGAAGAAAAGAAGTAGGCGTGTTGGTGTTAGACTGTCGGCGCCATGAACAACCTGCGCCGCTTTATCTCGTTTACAATTCTTCTGAGTGCGCCGCTTGCGCTCTATGCCGGGCGTGATGCAGCAAAACCTGCTTCGCCGCCCAAGGAATACCGGGCGTACGTCGGAAACTACACAACAAAAACCGAAAGCAAAGGCATTTACGAATTTCGTTTTGACGCGGCGACGGGGCGAATGTCGGCGCTCGAACTTGCCGGCGAGACGAAAGATCCGTCGTGGGTGGTGGTGCATCCCAGCGGAAAATATCTGTACGCCGCGAACGAAATGGGCAAGGCCAGCACGGTCAGCGCCTTTGCCATTGAGCCGAAGAGCGGCAAATTGACCTTCCTGAACGAACTGCCGGCGCTCGGAGAAGATCCCTGCCACCTCTCATTTGATGGCACGGGGAAATTTCTTTTCTCCGCGAACTACACCAGCGGAAACGTGGTGGTCTATCCAATTCTGGCGGACGGAAAGCTCGGTGAACACACCGCTTTGCTGACAGACCAGGGCACGACTGGACCGAACAAGAAGCGTCAGGATGGCCCGCACGCCCACTGGATTAAAGATTTAGGGGGCAAAGTGTTTGTCGCTGATTTGGGCCTCGACAGAGTGATGGCATATCGATTTGATCCCGTCAAAGGAACACTCGGACCTATGCCCGCTCCTGGTCCGCACAATCTTGATCCGCACAATCCTTTCCCGCAAAGACCTCTTGTGGTCAGTCCGGGAACCGGCCCACGCCACGTGGCGATTTCGCGCGTTAGAAACGCGAAGCAGTTCATGTATGTGTTGGGTGAACTCGATTCGAGCGTGACCGTCTTTGGCATAAGCAAAGAAGGTGAGTTCGCGGGCCCGTCCCAAAAGGCTACCATGCTGCCTGCTGACTATTCCGGGCGAAACGACGCGGCAGAGATTGAAATTCATCCCAACGGTAAATTCCTCTACGCTTCCAATCGTGGGCGAGATTCGATAGTCGTTTACGCGATTGATCAAGAGTGGGGACGACTGACGCAGGTTGCGGATGTTCCGACTGGAGGAAAAGAACCGCGGCACTTTGCGATTGATCCCACGGGAAATTTTCTGCTCGCGGAGAATCAGAATAGCAACACGATTGTGGAATTCCGGATTGATCGTGCGACAGGCAAGCTGACGGCCACGGGCGAAACACTGTCCGTTCCTTCGCCTATCTGCATCATGTTTCTTCCTCTTGAGTGAAAAAGTTGTATCGCAAAGCTTCTCTTCGCACGTCCAATTGAATTAGAATCCGCACTCTTTCTGTCACAGGAGATGTCATGAACCCTCGGCACGTGTCGAAGTTTGTAATGGCCCTCGTTCTCTGCGTCTTTTTTGCGCCGCGCGTGCGGGCTGATGGCGAGACGGCTGCCGGCCGAGATGCGAAACAGCCAGTGGACGAGGCTTACACAGCGAAAATGAAGAAGTACACGACGGAGCCGTTTTTCACTTCGCCGCTGGTGAACTATCTGCCGGCATCGAAGAACGTGCCCACGCCGGAAGCGGTGCTTGGCGATGTGGCTGGCGCGCCGGGAATTCTGCCGTATGCGGAGGATGTATACAAATACATGCGCATGCTGGAGAAGGCCAGTCCGCGCGTGAAAGTTTTCTCGATCGGGACGACCGAAGAGGGACGCGAGATGATCGCCGTGGCAGTTTCGTCCGAGGAAAATTTGAAAAGGCTTGAGGAAAATCGCGCGAAGCTTGCGAAGCTCGCCGATCCTCGCACCCTGCAGTTGAGCGACGCCGAAGCCGACAAGATCGTCGCGCAAGCTGTTCCCGTTTATTACATCACCGGAACAATTCACTCGCCTGAAACTGGCGCGCCTACCGCACTGATGGAGCTTGCGTACCGGCTCGCAGTGGACGAGAGCCCGTACGTAAAGGAAATTCGCGACGGCATCGTCACACTGATCACTCCCGTCGTGGAAGTGGATGGGCGCGACCGCATGGTGGACATCTACAAATGGCATCTCGCGCACCCGAAAGATTTTTATCCGCCGCTCGTTTATTGGGGTAAGTACGTTGCGCATGACAACAATCGCGACGCGATGGGCGTGACGCTGAAGCTTACCGAAAATGTGATGAACACATATGTGCAATGGAATGCGCAGGTGCTGCACGATCTTCACGAGTCCGTGCCCTATCTTTACGACAACACAATTGGGGACGGGCCGTACAACGCGTGGATCGACCCGATCTTGGCGGATGAATGGCAGATGATCGGGGCGCGCAACGTGGCTGACATGACGAAATTCGGCATGCCGGGCGTATTTGCGCACGGGAATTTCGATACCTGGTCGCCGGGATACTTGATGTTTATCGCGGCGCTGCACAACGGAATCAGCCGGCTGTACGAAACGTTCGGCAACGGCGGCTCAGACACGCTGGAACGCACACTCGAGCCGGAAGAATACGCGCGCACGTGGTACAAGCAGAATCCACCGCTGCCGAAAGTGATGTGGTCGCAACGCGACAACAATAATTATGAAGAAACGGGTTTGCTCGTTTCGCTGCACTATTTCAATGAAAACAAGCGGATGTTGCTGAAGAATTTTTATGCGAAGGCGAAGCGCTCCATAGAAAAACCGAAGACGGAAGGACCCGCGGCGTACCTGTTGCCGGCCGATGAAACACGGCCGACGTTGCAATTGGAGTTGCTGCGGGTGCTGCAAAAGCAGCATGTGGAGATTTCGCGACTGACGTCGGTTGTGACCGTGGCGCTGCCTTTGAAAAAAGAGAAGAAGCCAGGAAAGTCTGACGAAAAGAATGAACAGAAGAAAGACGCTAAACCAGAACCGACGACGAAGACGTTTCCGGCGGGAAGTTATGTGATTCGCATGGATCAGCCCTACTCGCGTGTCGCGGATGCGTTGCTCGATCACCAATACTGGAGCCCTGAGGATCCGCAGAAAACGCCGTATGACGATACCGGCTGGACGTTCGGCGAACTCTACGGCGTGCAGGTTGCGCGCGTCACCGACGGGAAAATTCTGGCGGTTCCGATGGAACGCGTCACGGAAGTGCGGGTGCCCGGCGGCGTGAAGGGCGAAGGAACGATTTTCGCAATCGAGAACCACGCTGAGCCGGCGCTGGCTTCCCTGCGTTACCGTCTGAAAGATGCCGACATGCAAGCCGTGGAGGATGCATTTGAATCGAGCGGCAAAAAATTTGCGCCGGGAACAATTTTGGTGAAGGGCGCGGACCGCGCACAACTAGACGCAGCAACGAGAGAGCTTGGGCTGCAACCTGTTGCCCTGGGGTCTGTGCCAGGTGCTAAGTCGCATCCATTGCGCGCCGCACGGATTTTGCTGCTACACACGTGGTTGAGCACACAGACGGAAGGATGGTGGAGGCTGGCGCTGGATAAGTTGCAGATTCCGTATGATTACGCGAGCACGCAGACTATCGCGAAGACCCCGGACCTGCGCGAAAAATACGATGTGATTCTTTTCCCGCCGGTCGGGTGGGGCGGTTCGCTGAACAATATTGTGAACGGACTTCCCACCCGTTGGGGGAATCCTTTGCCGTGGCAAAACACGCCGGAGACGCCGAACCTCGTGGGAAAAAATGATGCAACGGACGACGTGCGTCCGGGATTAGGTTGGGACGGCGTGGCGAAGCTGCAGAAATTCGTAAGCGACGGAGGTGTGCTTTTGACGGTGATGGATACCGCACAATTTGCCACGGGTGTCGGCTTAACGAGCGGGGTTAGCACGAGTGTTTCCGAAAAGATGAAAATCGTTGGGTCGGTGGTGGGCACGCGCCTGATCGATGGAGCTAGCCCGATCGCGTATGGCTACGGCGAGAAAGTGGCCGCCTACTGCGACAACGGGCCAATATTTTCGCTGAACAGCATTGCGGGTTCGCGCCGCAGGCGCCGATTGGGACCGGAGAAGGGAGCGCGGCCGACGGGACGCGGCACGAAGGATGATCCGGACTTCGCGGTCGGTAGATTGGGAACGGAGGCTCCCGAGGAGCCGGAGAATGAGGCCTGGGAGAGTCCTGCGGTGACCGACGAGCAGCGATACAACAACCCGAGAGTGATTCCGCCGGCGCTGCGAGCTCGGGTTGTGCTGCGGTATGCAGACGCAAAGGACTTGCTGATTTCCGGTTTGGTGGAAAACGGCGGCGACATCGCGCAGCATCCTGCGGTGGTAGACGCGCCGTTCGGGAACGGCCACGTGGTGATGTTCTCGATCAATCCCGTGTGGCGCGGCGAGACACAGGGGACTTATTCGCTGGTGCTGAATACGGTGATGAATTACGACAGTCTGAACGCAGGGCGCAAGGACGACGAAAAGTAGCGCGGTGGTCGGCGAGAGAGCAGTTCCGCTTGCCAATGGGGGCCATTAGAGTACAATCCCCGCCATTATGGCCAAGAAAAAAAACAAGCGGGCCAGCAGCAAGAAGCGGGCGCGGCGCGGAAGTAAAGGGCGAAGCGATGGGAAGCTCCCGAAGGATGCGGTGACGCTGGCCGTGATTCTGCGGCCGCGCGACGGGCAAGAGTTGATGCTGGAGGCCGAGCTTCGCGCGTTGATAGCGCCGACGCGAAAAGAAGAAGGATGCCTCTGCTACGATTTGCATCGCTCGGCGGAAGGGCCGGCGGCGTATCTGCTGCATGAGATCTGGGAAACGCGTGAACACCACACAGCGCATACGAGGACGGATCATTTCCTTCGATGGAACGCACGCAAGGACGCGTTGATTTCTTCGCGCGAAGTTGGGTTCTGGAAGCAGATCGCGTAATTTGACATGCAAAAAAAAATGATCCCGCATGCAGCTGACGAGTAGACACGAAAACAGGTTTCTTGATGATTCTTTCAAACAAGCCAAAAATCATTATTGTGGTGATGCAAGCGTTCCTTTCCGTGATAGCAGCCAGCTATGCTGTAAAAAGGGATGCCGTACGTTGGGATTGGGCCACTGCCATGGTGGCAATCGGTGTTGAGGAGCCCTTGGTCGTTGGCAGGCAAATTCGGCGCGATGGCACGTCCCTTGGCGACAGAGATCCTGCTGTTTGCCGCATACACAGTCACTATATTCGCGGTATTTCACTACTGAACTGCTAAGGCGCTTCTTCGTCGAGACCTCGACATAGATTCCGCTTCATTGCGCGGGTGATGTGCCGTCGGACTTTGCCATTCGAACGATGGGAAGAGCGGCGCCATTGCGCAGAGGCACTTCGATACGTTCTAGGATGCGATAGCCGCGGTGCAGATAGAGTGGAACGCCGGTCAGCGTGGCTCCCATTTCAAATCGCGAGAAGCCAGCGGCGCGGGCGGCGGATTCGCAAGCTTCGAGAATTCTGGAGCCGAGGCCGCGGCGTGCCCAATCAGGGTGAATGAAGAAGGCGCGAATTTTGGCGGCGTCGGTTGCGGGATTGAGAAATTCTGGTTCGCGAACTGCGGCGTGGTCACTGCCGAAGAGAGTTTTGCGATTGCTCCAGCCGCCACATCCGACGATGATTCTAGCGCACGCCGCCTTCGCTTCGGCGACGAAATAGGTTTTATCTGCTACAAGCTGCGTATCCAGTCCCAGCACGGTGCCGAGTGCGCCATCGATTTGTTCCGGCGAATAATCGTGAATTTGCAGCCCGCGGACGGAAGCTTCGATAAGCGAGTGGAGCGCGGGGATGTCGGTACTCGTGGCCAGCCGCAGCGAAAGATTGTCGTGAGATTTTTCCATCAGCGTATTGCGTAGAACGATTCAAAATCGTAACGCGAAATGCGTGCCGTGGCGACTTGCGTTGTGACTGATTCAAGAGCCCGGCGGAGGGATGTAGTAACCGGGACGGGTGGTGATTTTCTTACCGTTGGCTTTGTCCGGTACCAGCGAAACGGAAATCTGGTGATAGCCGAAGTCCTGGCCGTCGTCGGAGCGTGAAGCGGGCGAATACGTGAGCACGTATTGAGAGTGGAGTTCTCCGCCGATTTCGTCGATAGCGCTTTCGATGCTGCGGCCTCTAAAGGTGGAATAGTAAGCACCGCCGGTGGCGGCTGCCCCGATTTCGAGAGAGTGCTGCGTTGCGGCACTTTTTGTGTGTTCAACAAGCACTTGCGCGAGCGCAATAAGGTCGATATCGCCGCTGGTGCCGCCGCCGGTAGTAGGCGCTGTGCCTGGAGGTCCGGGCATGCCGAAAGTACCGGGCGGCGTAATGGGAACTGGCGCATTCTGACGCGGCTTGGCTTGCAGCTCCGAGCGCGTGGTGGAGAGGCCAACGCTGAAAATCGTGATGTTTTCGAGTTGCGCGCGGCGGAGCACTTCTCCAAGACGTGATTCGCTGCCGGTATCGAGAGCTTCAGAGAGAATCAGCAGAACACGCCGGCCAGGGGCCAGGGTTTCTTTTGTCGGCTTGCGGCGGCCGGAGAGCATTTCTACGCCCGCAGCCATCGCGTCAAAGAGATGCAGGTCGGATTCACCCGCATCCAGTGCCGCGAACGCCGACTGGATAGCGTCATGGCTGCGTGTGAACCCCTGCAGCGTCTTAAGGCCGTTGTCGAAGCCGATGACAGCGGCCTCAGACTCCGGTCCCATGACTTGTTCGGTGAAAAGGATCCCGGTTTTGCGGAGCTGCGGGAGGAAAGGCTCCACACGAGAGCTGGTTTCGGCAAGGATGACAAGCGAGATGGGGTCGCCACCGACTTCAAAGTGCGTAATTTTCTGCGGAACGCCGTTATCAGTGACGCGAAAATCCTGTTCGTCGAGATCGTGAATCATGACGCCCTTGGAGTCGCGCACGGTGACGGGCGTGTTCACAAGAGTGACGCGAGCTGTGAGTTTGGCGAGGACTTCCGGCGGCGTCGCCTGAATTTGCGTGCCGGGACGCGGAGGGAGAGGACCTTCGGGCGCCTGGGCCAGGAGAGCGTTGCCAGACAGAGAAGCGCAGAGAAGAACGATCACCACAACGGCTGACCGAGCGGCCGATCGAGTCACGATGAGAATCATTGCACCTCGCCCGCCAGATACGCCAGCACGACCGCAATCGACTGTGCTGGTGGAGTGTACTCAATTCGACGCAGGTTGGGGCGCTGGCGTTGCCGCGATGGGCAGGGCTACCTACAATGAAAGTTCGTGTCGAGTTCGTGTGAACGGGGTACGGAGGCAAGAGAATGTCCGCAAAGTTAGGGAAGCCCAAGCCGCAGCATGCGCCGAAGGCACCGCACGAAGATCCGAAATTCCTGGAAAGCACGGCCGCGCGGCCGTTGCGCATCCTGGCCGAATACATCGACCCCATGGCCAAACTGAAGCGAGAAGGAATCGGCGACACGATTGTGATGTTTGGATCGGCGCGAATCGATTCTCGCGAAGATGCGCTGGCGCGGTTGGGCCGCTTGAAAAAGACAAAAGCGGGGAAGAGCACGCAGGCAAAGGCAAAACATAAGGCGGCGTTGCGGTCAGCAAAGAGCGCGCTCGAGATGTCGCGGTACTACGAAGAGGCGCGAGCGCTTTCGCACAAAATAACAACGTGGGCAATGTCGCTGGGTCCCAAGCCACGGCGGTTTGTTGTGTGTTCGGGAGGCGGTCCGGGAATCATGGAAGCGGCAAACCGCGGCGCGTATGAAGCCGGAGGAAAGTCCATTGGACTTTCGATTGAGTTGCCGCACGAGCAGTTTGCGAACCCCTTCATCAGTCCGGAGCTGAGTTTTAATTTTCACTATTTTTTTATGCGCAAATTGTGGTTCGCGCAGATTGCGAAAGCGCTGATTGTTTTTCCGGGCGGTTTTGGAACCATGGATGAATTATGGGAAATGATGACTCTGCTGCAGACGGGCAAATTGCCAAAAGATAACCTGATCCTGATTTACGGGAAAAAATATTGGGATGAAGTGCTGAACTGGAAAGGCATGGTTCGTTGGGGAACGATCAACGAAGAAGAGTACAAGCTGCTGCAGTTTGCCGACAACGTTGATGATGCGTTTGAAGTGATCCGTTCGGGCCTTGAGAAATACCACATGGAAGTTGATCCTTTTCTTCAAGCGTATTGAAGCCCGCCCCGTCGTCTTGCGGGGCTAAATCCTTACTGCAATCTTCTGCGATGGTTACGGTCTATGCTGTATGGCACGCCAAGTATTCGTTTCATACTTTATCTGGAGCATTCGAAGGACTCATCTGAGAGGAGAGAGTCGAAATGCGAAACAATTTAGGAAACTGGAAAATCGCACTTGGAACGACCGCATTGGCCGCGGGATTGACGCTCTTTGCAGGAGCGCCAGGAGCGAAGGCCGACGATGAGTGTCAGGAACGAATCGTAAAGGCCGACCATCGCTTGCATGAAGCGATCAGGCGCCACGGGTATGAGAGCAAGCAGGCTGAACGTGGGCGCGAGGAATTGCGCGAGGCTCGCCATTACTGCTGGGAACACTCCCATAAGTGGTGGGACGTGGAAGGTGGGCGTTGGCACACTGACCGCGATTGGGACGATCACGATCACGACCACGATAGGGACCATGATCGAGACCACGACCGCGATCATCAGTAGAGAAACGGGTTCAGCCCAACAATAAGTAGAAAAAGTAAAATGGGCGAAGCGCTCCGAGCGGACGGAGCGCTTTGTTTTTTTTTGGACTGTGTCTTTTGGCATCGACGCGTTTACGTAAACAAGAATCTCCAAAGAACTCTCTCAAAAATTCTGTGTTTTGGCGCTAATCAACAGTACGCAACATTTTTCCACCGGTAGTGTTTTATGAGTGTCCCGAAAGCCCAACCCAGCGTGGCATGGACACGGGAGAGAACATGAAAAACGCGCAAAGCAGGCATGGCAAAAAGTGGATGGGAACCATGGCACTCGCGACCGCGGTGCTTGGTGGGTTCATGTTATTTGCGGGTGCTTCGAACGCGAAGGCCGCCGATTGGGACGATCATTCTCGGAATCGCCAGGTGCGATACACGGAATGGCGGGCGCACGAAGCCGCGGAACGGTTTGGATACAACAGCCGAGAGGCGCGCCACTGGCGACATGAAAACCACGAAGCGCGGGAACGCGAAAAACATTTTCGCCACGAATACCGTGAGCATCACGAGCGATATGACCGAGACCGCTACTAAGCGCGCAACGTGAACGGCGATGATTCTTCGAACGGATTGCTGGAGGAGAAAATGAAACTACTTGAGAAAGTTGGAAGCCGTGTTGTCAGGAAAACAGTGCTTACGGCCGCGTTGGTGGGAAGCTTCCTGGCGTTTTTTGGAGCAGGGACCGCTTCGGCCCGGCCACGGGTTTACGTAGGCATTGGGGGGCCAGTGGTCGTGCAAGGCTACTATGGTCCCGTGTATGGCCCGTATTACGCACCGCGTCCTTACTGGGGTCCGGTGTACGCCGCTCCGCGATACGGTTATGGTTACCGTTACTACGGAGCACGCCACCGCTATTGGGATGCGCGATTTGGGTGCTGGCGCTACCGGTAAGCGCAGCTTCCAGAAATTGGAGTGAAAAAAAGGCGCCCGATTCTGAGGCGCCTTTTTTATGCGTGCAGCTTGGTCTGAATGAAATTAGCGAGCGACGGTTAGCGGTTCGTCAGCAAAGACTGCGGCAAAGCGCCGGGTTTCGTCCTGATCGTGCAGCAAAACAATCGGAACAACGCGCAGATAACGCTTGCAGGAGTGGCATTGTGTCACTTCGCCCTGCAGATCCTGCATGAAGCCGTCGGTAAATCGATAAAGAGTGCGCTCGCGGCGAGCATTTTTCTGATCGCGGTGACCGCAGTGGGGACAGAGAAATTCTACGATGTCCTTTTGCGGATCGCGGTCCAGAGCTGCCCAGCCGGTGCGGCGCACCCCGATTGTTTCGGGATTATGCCGTTCCATGGAAAGCCCTCCGATGACCGCTCTGCGGTCACCCGTGAATTGGATCCACGTCCTCAGTAGAAGGATGCAGCCGAGGGCAAAAAGGATACAAAGATCATTGCATTACGCTCAAAGAACGGTACTTACCTGCTATCTAGCGAAAAAGCCGTGCCGGGGGCCGGCTGGACGCCGCTATAGACGGAGCGAGGCGGCACTACTCACCCTACAGAGGTAAGCACGGCGAAGAGAAAGGTAAGCGGAAAGTTCTTACATCAGGGAACCGAAGTTGGCATGCGGTGTCCAAGAGCATGAGGACGCGCGCACCTCACATCCCTGCGAGCGCCGCGCCAGCCACTGCAAGGCAACTTGCGGAGGCGGGCGCGGCAAATTCCTGAACCTTGCGGGAACGATCAGATCTTTTGGGAGGTGTGTGATGTCCAGCGAAGAGCGGGTGAAGGCGGAGCCCTGCGCGGGCACTTTTAATGGCTGTCTGGTGGAAGGGGATACCGAAAGGCACGCACGAGAAAGAAAAATCAAGCGCCGCGCGATTGCAATTTCCGTCGCATTACAAACTGCGGGCTTGGCGGCGTTGGTGATCGCGCCATTGTTTGCGAAGCCTGCGGAATTGACGGAACGAATTGCAGTGCCGATTCCGCCGTACAGTCATCATCCGGCGCAACAGCACGCTGCTGCTGTGCGACAAAGCGCGGCACACGTTCAACGATCCGGCTTTTTTGCGCCAACGAGCATTCCTGTCACAATTCGGACTCACGATGAGGTTCAGCCGCCGGGCGATCCGCTCGATCCCGGCTCAACAATTAACCTATCAGGGACGGGGACCTCAACGGGGCCGCTCACCATTATCGACACCAGGCGCCAGCCATCTCCTCCTCCCGATAGGCTCGAAAAAAAGCGCGTGGTTGTGGGGCATATCGACCCGGCACTCCTTACACGTCGTGTCGAGCCCGTCTACCCAGTTTTGGCGCACCAGCTTCGCCGAAGCGGCAGAGTGGAATTGCACGCCGTGATCACGACAGACGGAAGCGTGCAGTCACTGGAAGTGGTGAGTGGCGATCCGCTGTTCGTTAATTCGGCTTTGGAAGCTGTTAGACAATGGCATTACAAGCCGACGTATTTAAATGGGCAGCCGGTGGAGATCGATACCTACATCACGGTGATTTATACGCTGCAGTGAATCGGGATTCCCTCAGGAGAGCCGCTTGCGATAAGCGGTGTTGTGAAGCAGAAGGTGCAAGGGCCCACGCCTGCCGCATGGGCCCCTCTGCCTGCGCCGGGCAACCGAAATCGAAGACCGAAAAAGCGACAGGCACGAGAGATTCTTGCCTACGCCCGGAATGACCGTTGTGACTAGTTGACGGGTAGCAATCAGAAGTGAAAGACGACGCCCGTGGAGACGCGCAAGTTGTTCTGGGTTTGGCCGCCCGTGCCGAATTCGTTGAAGCGCGTCAGGAGATAATCGACCTGCGCGGGACGAATCGAAAAGCGGTGGGATATCTTCACGTCGACGCCGCCACCGACGGTCATAGCAAACGAATTATTGGAAGTGGAGAACGCGAGTCCGTTACTACCGCCAATATGCGCAACGCCGAAAAGTACCTGGCCAAAGGGCGTGATACGCGAATCGCGGTGGTAGGAAATTCGCGGGCCGAAAAGATAAGTGGAAAGCGTGCCGTCAACTCCAGTGCCGAGGATGTTGTTGCTGTGATAGCCGCCGAAATCAGCGACTCCGCTGAGCCAGTGGTTTGCGTTGTAAGCAATCGATGCGCTGCCACCGTGCAAGTTAAAGCCGTCAACGCCAGAAGTGGATGGATTCTCGCGAAGGTAGGAGTATCCGGCGAACACGTCAAATTTTGGTGTGTCCTGCGCGTACGCGGCGGAACCAAAGAGCGAAACAGCTGATAGCGAAACAAATGCGAGCAGACACACGACGAATTTCCGTTTCATAAATCCTCCAAATGAGTGTTGTAGTGCGCGAGCGCGCGCCAGAATGCGCGGCTTCACGTGCGCGGCGCGCTTCAGGCAGGGAAGCGGCGATACGCAATTTCTATTTCGTGTTGCCTATAGAGATGCGTGGGCTACAGCGAAAGTTGCAAACGGATTTGCTTGTAAAGCGCTTCTTTACAAAACGTTATCGCCGTTTTCGGGAACTTTTTCAGACCAGCGGTTCGCCGGAATGCCGCGCGATTTGCTCACGTGCAGCGTCGCGCAGGCGAACAACTTCGTGCCAATCGGAGGTCTCGCTTCCGGAAATTTTCGGCCACAGCGGCGGAGAGAGCGTGATTGTAACGGAGGTTGGGCGAGGGAAGAGCGTTCCGTCGCGCAGAAAACGACGCGTGCCAGCCAGCGAAACGGGAATGATGGGAACTCCCGTAACGACGGCCGCGTTGAATGCGCCGAGCTGAAACGGCCGGACGCCTTCTTCTGGAACGAAGGTACCTTCCGGAAAAACAAAAACAGAATCTCCATCGCGAACGGCTGATTCGATCTGTTGAATGGCTTCACGCCGAGAATTTGTGTCGGTGCGAACAAACGAAAGGTGCCCCATCTTGCGAAGAAACGTTCCGATGAACGGCATGTTGTGAACTTCGCTTTTGGCGACGAAACGATAAGGAACGCCGAGGCCCATCATCAGCGGGAGCACGTCGAAATAGCTGGTGTGATTCGAGGCGTAGATTTTCGCGCCAGGCGTGTTCATAAATTCCTTGCCGATGACGCGGACGCTCGTGCCTGAAAGAAAAAAGAGAATTCTTAATACGGCGGAGGTGTAACGTCCCGCGGCGCTGTAATCGCGAAAGAACAGGACGCCGGCGCAAGCCGGGACGATCCAGATGGCGAAGATTACGCCGAAATAAATGCCATACAGCATCTCGAAGCCGCGGCGCAGAGCCGATGCCGTGACCTGAAATATATTTTTGAGCGTGCCCGATGTGCCGAGCCGCGCGATCTGGAGCCACGCGGGAGCCTTCTTCGAGGTAAGCGTTCCTGCAATAAAGAGGCCACGCGTTTCTTCGCGGCGCAATTTTCCGCTGGAGGTTTTGGGAATGCTACCAGGCGGAATCAACTCGACACGGTCGGGCGGAATGCCGAGTCCTTGCGAGACTTCGTTGGTGACTGCTAAGGCGATCGAGGAACGCCGAGACGGATCGCTTTCGCGCGATTCAGCAACCACGATTAATTTTTCGGTGCCGCTGCCCGCATCCTTCAAACCAAATGCGACGATACAGCCTTTGCGGATGCCATCAACGCGTCCGGCGAGTTCTTCCACTTCGTGAGGGTAAAGGTTGCGACCGCCTTTGATGATGATGTCCTTCACGCGGCCCGTAACGAAGATTTCGCCTTCGGCACGATAGGCGCGGTCGCCGGTGTCCACCCAAGCGTATTCATCGGCGGCTGACGGACCTGCGGGAAAGAGTTTTTCTGTCGCGGCCGGATTGTTGTAATAGCCGCTGGTGGCGGAAGGACCGCGAAACCACAAGAAACCTTCCGTGCGATCGGGAACTTCGTCCGCGGAGTCGTCAACGACGCGCACTTCGTGATTTGGCACGGCACTGCCGGAGGAAACGAATGCGATCGCAGTGGGGCCCGGTGCTGCGGATACAGCACGGCCCTGGGAGGTGAAAATGGCGCGATCGATGGTATCCACACGCGGGCCGCGATTCAGGGGCGGAAACGTGACGGCCAGCGCAGCTTCGGCGAGGCCATATACCGGAAGGTGCGCTTCGCGGCGGAATCCGTATTTCGCAAATCGCTTTTCGAAACGCTCGAGCGTTTCCGGATTCACCGGTTCCGCGCCGTTCAGAGCAGCGCGCCAGGAACTGAGATCGAGTCCTTCGATTTCTTTGTCGGCGATTTTGCGCACACAGAGTTCATAGGCAAAATTTGGCGCGGCGGTGATCGTTCCACGATGCTTGTGAAAAGCCTGGAGCCAGCGCGCAGGACGCGTGAGGAAGGCGAGCGGCGACATCACGCAAAGCGGTGTACCGAAATATAGCAGTGTGAGCCACGCGCCGATCAGGCCCATATCGTGATACAGCGGAAGCCAGCTGATTCCAATGTCGTCGCGCGTTAGTTGAACTGCTTCACCCATTGCGCGAATGTTTGCGAGCAGATTCGCGTGCGTGAGGGTAACGCCCTTGGGATCACCCGTGGAGCCCGATGTGTATTGGAGCAGGGCGATGTCGCCAGCTTTGCGTACCCGGCTGCCCGAGAGATGCGCGGGCAGGGCGCCGGGAGCAGGTGGCGGAGCCTTGTCGGCGGCGTCCAGAAATTTTTCAGCGTCGGCGACGGATTCGAGTGAGCGAACGCGGGGCTTCAATAACCTTGCGACAGCCTCGGCGCGACGAAAGGTCAGCAGCAGGCAAACTCCCGCGTTGTTCAAAATTGCTGCCTGGCGCTCGGCGTATTCTTCGATGCGGTCGGCGCGGAATGGTGGATAAATTGGGACGGGAATGGCCCCGGCGAGCAGTATGCCCGCGTAGGAAACAAAGAACGCACGCGACGTAGGCAACATGAGAGAAACACGGCCGCCGGGTGGCACTCCGCGCCGGGCTAGCTCCGCAGCACACCGCTGGGACGCGGCGTAGAGCTCGCCAAACGTGAGCGCAAGAGTTTTTTCGCCAGTGTCAGAATCCTCGGTGATGTGGAGGTGCGTGCGCTCCGTGTCATGTTGCGCGCGGTAGCGCAAGATATCGATCAGTGTTTGTGCTGCGAATACTTCTTGATCGCAAGCGCCGCGATGCAGCCTTTCGGTGCTCATCGAAGCACGCAACGCGGATGGCCCTTCATCGATTGTTGGATTGTTGCCGGGAGCCGCGAGTACCGCGACGGTGAGTTCTTCCGGTGTGTTGATTTCCGCGGCGACCTGATCTGGCAAGCGGACGCCGAATTCTGCTTCCAGGCGCGCAAGTAGTTCCACGCGCTCCAGGCTGCCCAAACCCAATTCGTGATCGAGGCGAGATGACGGGCCGAGCATTGGCAACGCGCCCTCGCTGCCAAGTTCGCTTAAAAGAGCGCGCAATATTTCAAGGACGCGTTCGCGCACGGCTGCGTGATCGAGTTGTGCGCTGGGTGTAGCCACAGGACTCCGAAAGAGAAACTCAGCGAGAGGCTATCACGCGCGGTTGCCAATATCCATGCGCCGGAACGAGAACGTACTCAGGCGGACTGGCCCTCGGCCTTCGTTGGCTTGTAGTTGCGCGGCATCAGCGTTGTGGAGAGATCCACGCCGGAAAGGTCCGCGCCGGTCAGATCCGTTTCGCGCAGGATAGTGACGCCCATGTCCGCACCGGAGAATGTTGCGCCGTTCACGTTTGCCAGGCGAAAATTTGCGTTGCGAAGAAGCGCGCGTCGAAAGTTAGTGTTGGAGAGATCGCAGCGGAAGAATTCCACGCCGCTGGCTTGTGCTTCTTCGAAATTCGCGCCGGGCAGAATGGCTTCCGTCAGATCCGTATTGCGCAGATCGGCTTTGCGCAGATTTGCGCCGGAAAGATCAGCGTGCGCCAGGCGAGCGCGCCGGAGGTCTGCGCCCTCGAGATTTGCGTTTTGCAGGATTGCACCGCTCAAATTCGCGCCGCTTAGGTCCGCGCCGCTCAAGTCGGCACCGGTCAAGTCTGCGCGAATACCATCCTTTTTGCCTGAAAAAAAACGTTCGTGAGCTTCGAGAATTTCACTGACGCGTTTGCCGCCGTGATGAATGTTTGTCGTCTTTTTGAGTGCCATAAATCGCCAATTTCCTTGCTTGAACTCGCACTCTATTTTAGCGGAAGCGGCTCCGTGGTGAAACCTCCCGACTAAAATTCCGCTGCGGTTATGGATGTCCTGCGATTCTCCTCTCGATGGCCGTGGCCAGGAGTAAACTGGAGAGCATGAGTTCGGCCAGATGCCGGCATCAAACCGAGTGCAAGACTCCGAAAATCTTTCTCGGAGTGGCCATGTTCCTCGTGTGCGTGTGTGTTCTTGCCACACCGGCAGATTCCCAGGACAAGGATGATGAGATCGTTGCAACACTAACTGGTGGCCGCGTGATCGTTCATGCCACGCGGGAAAGTGTGACATTCATTGCGATTGATGAACCCATCGAAGCTGGATCGGCCCCGCCACGCGTCATGACAGTCGACGGCCGCCACGTGGCCGTGCTGCTGGGCTCGTCAGAATGGCGTATTCCCGCCGATCCAAATCCAATCCGGCTGGACAAAGGATACACGCGCGTTGGGGCAACCGATTCGCGCTACCAGGGCAGTTACAGCGGCGAAGCGGAACCGGATTTAGAGACCGTGGGCGTCGGTTTTCTTGAAAAACTCTCGCCGCTCGCCGCGCGCCTGCATCACAAGCTGGATTTTCCGGCGGAGCAGCCGCTATTCGAATTGGTGATTATCGGTTTCGGTCCGAAGGACTACGGCCCGGAAGTCTGGACCGTGGAATATCGCATGACGCAGACCATGGTTGCCACGCGGGGCGATTACTGGCAAACACGTGTGCTGCGGCCGCGCTTCACGCAAATCTATCCCCCCGAAAAACATGCGCCGCGGAAACTAGTGGAAACGTGCTATCCGGGTGAATGCAAGGGGCCGACGCTGCAGCAACTGCTGGAGGGCAACGAGCCAACTCTTGAAAAGTTGGCTGGCTCTGACCCGAAATTCCTGAAGGCAGTGGATTTCATCAGCAAAGGCCAAGCGCAAAAGGCCGTCGCGCCCGACGCCACAGGCTTTTTGCGAGCCGCTGCGCCGCTCATTTACTCCGGGCGGCGATTCGTTATGGGGACCTTCGAAGAAGAGCACGGATTCGATTGGGTTGTTCCGCCAGACGAGCCCATCGAAAAAGCAAAACAGGAAAAGAACCGGCCGCCGGAAGCGCCTACGCTTAGGCGGAAGATCGATCCGCCCGGCTCTTGATCTCGACAGGGCCCGGAACGGCTCAGGCTTGTGCTGATGCCGCCGAAGCAACCCTGCGAATCGCGTCTCCCACGCGAATGACGCCGCCTTCGAGGACTCGGCAGAGCATTCCTCGCCGGCCATACATTTCGCGACGCAGCCCCGGCCGGACCTTTTCGAGTTGGTCGCAAGGGGTACAAACGGCGCTCACCTGCACTAGCACTGGGCCGATTCGCAACTGTTCGCCCATCCCGAGGCCGTTTATGTTCAGCCCTTCGGTCGTGATATTTTCGCGAATCATTCCCGGATGAAGCTGCATCGCATCGAGAGTTTCTTTATCCACCAGGAGCACCTGGCGCCCGCTGTTCTTTCGCGCATGAGCGCAACCCGAAAAGCCGAGGCCCGCCACAGCCTCGATGCTTTCGACAGCTTCCATCGGAAGCCGGCGCTTGGGTGCGCGAAACAGTTGAGCGACGGAAGCCATGGTCAGTCCCGTGCAGACCGGGCCTTGCCCACACCACCGCCGATGTCGGTACGGTAGTGCATGCCCTCGAAGTGAATCTTTGATGCGGCTTCGTATGCGTCGGTCAAGGCGCCCTCCAGGTTCGGCCCGGACGCCGTTACACCGAGAACCCGGCCGCCGCTTGTGACGATCACGTCGCCTTGCCGTTTCGTACCGGCATGCAGAACCTTCACACCGGAAGATTTTTCTATAGCGGTTAGTCCGTGAATGATGAATCCTGTCTTAAGCCTTCCCGGATAACCACCGGAAGCGATGACAATACAAGCACTTGCGCCGGATTTCCATTTCCATGCTGCAGGATCAAACCGTCGCGTGGCGAGATTTATCAACGCTTCGGCCAGGTCAAAATCAACTCGCGCAAGGATCGCTTGCGTTTCCGGATCCCCTAACCGGCAATTAAACTCTAGAACCTTGGGGCCATTTGCCGTCAGCATCAGACCAATGTAGAGAAATCCCTGGTAGCGAATACCGTCAGCGGCCAATCCGCGCAGGGTTGGTTCTACGATAGTCGTTTCGATCGTGGCTTTCAGTTCCGGCGTCATCAAGCCGTCGGTCGAATATGCGCCCATTCCCCCCGTGTTGGGCCCGCGGTCGCCGTCAGACGCGCGCTTGTGGTCGCGAGTAGGCGCGAGTACCGCATACTTGTCCCCGTCCGTAACAAGAATGAAGGAAAGCTCGTCGCCTTCAAGCGTCTCTTCAAGCACCACGCGTTTTCCGGCAGCACCGAATTCCTGGATCAGCATCGCGCGTGTAATGAAATCACGGGCTTCGTTTTCCGTTTGCGCCAGAACCACGCCCTTGCCTGCGCAAAGACCATCAGCCTTTACAACGACCGGGTACGGCACGTTGGAAAGCGCGGCGTAGGCTTCATCAGGAGTGGCAAACTCGCCGTACAATTTGGCCGTGGGAATCGAGTGACGCGCAAGAAATTGCTTGGAGAAAATTTTGCTTCCTTCAAGCTGCGCTGCGATTTGCGATGGGCCAACTACGGCGAGATTGCGCGCGCGAAGGGCGTCGCTTAGGCCATTCACCAGCGGCAATTCCGGGCCTATGATCGTCAGGTCGGGATGCAATTTTTCTGCAATCGCGACGAGGCCTGCCAAGTCAGCTGCTTCTACAGGAAGGCAAATCGCGTCATCGGCGATCCCGCCATTTCCAGGAGCGCACCAGAGTTTTTTCACACGCGGACTTTCGCGGAGCTTCCATACTAGGGCGTGCTCGCGTCCGCCGCCGCCGATCACCAGAATTTTCACGGATTCCCGCTGAGCCCTTTCTAAAAATTTCACCTTTGACGATAGTCGCGGCCCTTGCAGGTGTCAATGCCGCGCCAAACGGTTTGTCAAGCCAAACGGTTCTGTGCGCTTGAGGCTGTGCGATTGACGCCGCGAGGCGATGCCTCTACGATGCCGTGACGGCATGAAAAAGCCCGCGCGCAAATCTGCCACCGCACCGCAGCGCGTCATCAAAATTCCCTCGGAAAATAGCGCAGAGCGGGATTCCGCGCTGCTCCGCCTGCAGCTGTGTTTTTTTCTCTCGGGAGCGGCGGGGCTGATCGATCAAGTCGTTTGGACAAAAGCGCTTGGCCAACTGTTTGGTTATTCAGCGTATGCCGTGGCAACCGTGTTGGCCGTTTTCATGGGTGGTTTGGCGCTTGGGAGCGCGGTCTTTGCGCGATGGCGGCCCGCGAACAAGAGCGCAATCGCACGCTATTCGTGGATGGAATTCGCGATTGCCGCGACCGCCTTGCTTTCGCTTCCCGGCATCGCGCTGGTGAAGCAACTTTATCTGACGAGTTATCCTCATGCCGGCGGTTCAGCCGCAACGTTGCTTGTGTTGCGATTTTTCGGCGCCGCGCTGGTGTTGGCGCTTCCCACGGTGCTGATGGGCGGGACCCTTCCTGTGTTAGTCGGCGGCGTCGCGCGGGACGTCAGCCAATTGGGAATTCGCGCCGGGCGTTTCTACGCGGTAAACACGGCAGGCGCGGTCGCGGGAACCATTGGTGCCGGATTTTTCCTGATCCCGTGGATGGGATTACGCCTAACGTTAATCACGGCCGTTCTCTTGAACGTGATCGCTGGCCTTCTCGCACAGCGGATCGCGCGACCGATTACCGTGGATAGCGAAGATGTTCTGCCAAAGAGGGCGGAAAGTGCGAATGTCCAATCCTCCGCGCTGTACATGGTTTGCTTCGCCGCAGTGGGCGCAACGGCCATCGCTTACGAGTTAAGCTGGACGCGCTTGCTCGCGACGCCGCTCGGAAGTTCGACGTATGCATTCAGCCTGATGCTTGGGGTGTTTCTGCTTGGCATCGCGATCGGCAGCGCACTTTTCGAAAGCTGGCTTCGAAAAAAACACGAGGCAACCGCCGGCGTATTTGCCGTAACGCAATTCGCGATTGCTGCAGCGGTTCTCTTTTCGTTGTGGATCTATCGCGAGATTCCCGACGTGTTGCTATTCCTCTTGCGAAATTTCGGCGACAAGTTTAGGTCCCTTCTTGCTGCTCAAGCCCTGACCTGCGCCCTTGCACTCCTTCCTGCGACGATTCTATTCGGCTTCAACTTTCCCGCGGTGCTTGCGCTGGTTTCCGGCTCGAAGCGGCCCTCCACCGAAAAAGAAAGATCCTTTTCGAGCAGCGTTGGACGAGCTGCTGCCGCGAATACTCTTGGCGCAATCCTTGCTGCGATCGTGGGCGGCTTTTTCCTGCTGCCGTGGATGGGCAGTTTTAGGCTGGTGGCTCTCGCCGCAAGCGTCAATGTCGCGATTGGCGTCGTTCTGTCTCTCAACGCGAACAGTCGCGATTGGCGACCCGTGGCGGTAGCGGCGCTGCTGCTCGCCGCGATTGGTTGGACCGCGTGGTCACCTACATTTTTCAGCAACGCATCGGCCGCGTTCGGAGTGGTTCTCTATGGTGGCTACCACAATTCGGCTCTGACAGCACGAGAAATGGCAGACACCGAAGACGTTGTATTTTTCAAGGATGGCATTCACGCCACGATTGCCGTCACGCGTTCTGAAAATTACATCGCACTGAAAACCAACGGCAAAGTTGACGCCAGCAACTTGGACACTGGCACTCAACTGCTTCTTGGGGATCTCGGCGCGGTTTTTCATCCACATCCACGCAAAGTTCTGATCATCGGCTTTGGTGGTGGCATGACGGCATCGGCCGTATCACGATTTCCCGACGTCGAGCGTATCGACTGCGTTGAGATTGAGCCCGGAGTTCTTGAAGCTGCCGCGTATCTCGAACGATTGCACCGCGGCGTGCTCCAAGATCCTCGTTTGCACATTTACTTCGACGATGCGCGCAATTTTTTGCAAACGAGCCGAGAAAAATATGACCTGATCATTTCCGAGCCATCGAATCCCTGGATCGCAGGGGTCGCTTCGCTCTACACCAAAGAATTTTTTGGAGTGGTTCACGCGCACCTCGAAGCGGGAGGGAATTTCGTTCAGTGGATTCAGGCCTATGGGCTGAGGTTCGACGATCTTGCGATGATTCTCTCAGCTTTGCAGCGTCAATTTCCCGAGCTCTCGTTATGGCGGAGTTCGGGTCGCGATTTTCTTGTCCTGGCCCGAACGACGTCCGAGCCCCTCTCGTTCGAGCGTTCTCGTACGCTTTGGAAAAAGGAACCCCTGCGCCGGGACTTTGAAGCACTTCATCTCACCCGCCCGGAGAGTTGGCCAAGCTATTTCCGTTTGGGCCGATCAGCGATTCACTTATTTTCAAGTCGGGCTCCGAGCAATACAGACGACCAGACCTTGCTGGAATATTCCGCTCCCGAACACTTATTGAGGGAATCTCTTACCAAAGAACTCGAGCGAGCCGTAGACGCACTTGGAGAGAATCCCCTGCCTGACAGCCTTTCGTCTCAAGACGCGCAACTTGCGCCCGTCGCTTCCGCCGAGACGTCTCTTCGAAACAACGAACCTGGGCGAGCCATGAAATTTCTGACTTTGACGACCGCAGACTCGAACGACCAGGAACTGAGCGTTCTACGTGCTCAAGTTCAGATTTCCGACGGGCAGTATTCCATTGCAGCCAAAGAACTCGCGTCGATCGCCGCAAGTAGGACTAACCAATTTGACGCACAGTATTGGTTAGCAATTGCGCAGCGCGGTGCCGGCCGCACTCTGGAAGCAGAGTCGGCCATCGACTCTCTTCTCGCGAGCCAACCGAACCATCAGCGGGCTCTTGAGGTTAAAATCGGCCTCGCCAGCGGCAGGAAAGACTGGGTTTCCGCAGTCGGCGCGCAGACCGAACTCGCCAAACTGCGCGATGATTCGGCCGCGGAGCAATGTCGTCTGGGCGACCTCCTTTTGCGATCAAAAAATATTGGCGCTGCCGAAGAACCATTGCAAAAGGGCTTGCAGCTCGACCCTTATGCCTTTCTGTGCCATCGAGATCTCGGCGAACTCTATCGAGCGACCGGCCGAAACACCGATGCGATTAGGGAATTGAAATGGGTGGTTCGATTTTTCCCGGAGGCCGACTCAAAGACTTATGTCTCACTGGCGCTTGCGTATGAAACCGTGAAGAATCGTGCATGCGCGGAGTCTGCCCTTCAAAAGGGAAAGCGCCTGTTTCCTGGTGACCAACTGTTGCGAAAGTTTTCTCTGAAGAATTGACGTTGCAGCTCAGACCTGGCTCAGCGCACGAATCGGAATCGTCACACTCGTGGACGTATCAGAGGACGCCAGCATGTGGCAGCGTCCGTCGAAGATGCCGCCGGGATCAATCACGAGGCACGGTGAATGAACTTCGCCCGTCACTACGCCTTTGGCCTGAATCTCTACGCGGCCCTTCGCAAAAATCACACCGTCATAGCGCCCGGCAATCACCACGCGGTTGCCTTCGATCTGGCCTTCGACCTTTGCGTTCTCGCCGAGAATCAAGGTTTGCTCGGAGATGATGTTGCCCTTCACGTTGCCATCAATCCGGAAGGTCCCAGTAAGTTGCAGCGTGCCTTCCATCGTAACGCCCTGGTCGATGAAGCCGGTCCATTCTTCGCCGCTGCCGTTCGTTGAACTGCCAGGCCACTTCCACGCCATAAGTTTTTCCCACGCCCCAAAAAGTCGCGCCGATATCTTCGGCAACACTGTCACTCTAACGGGATGCGCGCGCAAGTCAACGCGTCTGCTGTAAGGAGTTGTCGAATGCAGCGACTGAACGAATGGACAGTGCGTGGCGCCGTGACAAAAACTTACCCTTCATCTCTCGCCATTTCAAGCACTACTTCATTAGTCGATCGTAGAGCCCCATCAACTGCGCGTCTTCGTAGTATTCCAACACTAATTGGCCCGGGCGCAGTTTTGTGCGCTGCCGCAAGAAAATCTTGGTGCCCAAGTGGCGCTGCAACTCGTCCAATGCTTCGCGAACATTGGGATCCACATGAATTTCAGATTTTTCTTTTCTGCCGCGTGCGTGGCGCGAAGCGAGGCGCTCAATCTGGCGAACCGTCAAACCGCCGCGCGAAGCACGTTGCGCGTAGCGCATGCGCAGCTGCGGATCGATGACCGCAAGGAGCGCGCGACCATGGCCGGCGGTGAGTTTCGCTTCCTCAATCCACTCCTGAATGGTCGGTTCCAATTTCAGCAATCGAATTGCGTTCGCAACGGTTGCGCGGTCCTTGCCCGTGCGCTCGGCAACGGATTCCTGCGTAAGCTGAAATTCGTCCATCAAACGCTCAAACGCACGCGCCGCTTCGATGGGATTCAAATCTTCGCGCTGGATGTTTTCAACGAGCGTCATTTCGAGCGCAATCTCGTCGGACACCTGCCGCACAATGGTGGAAACCTTTTTTAGACCCGCGCGCTGTGCTGCGCGCCAGCGGCGTTCGCCGGCGATCAATTGAAAGCGGTTCCCGATCGGCCGAACCACAATGGGTTGAATAATTCCGCTTGCCTGGATGGAACGTGCCAGTTCGTCCAAAGCTTCCTCGCGGAATCGTGTGCGCGGCTGGTACGGGCTAGGTTCGACGAGATCGATATCGATTTCCTGCGGGCCGTGAGTGACGGCCTCGCGCGCTGGTGCAGCGGCGGCTCCGCCTGCGGTCGCAACAGGTGCCGCCTGATTGTCTATTGCTGGAGCTGGCGCCTGATTTGTAGGTTCAGGCTCCCGAATGAGCGCTCCGAGCCCCCGTCCCAAGGCGTTTCTCGGCATTGGCAATTACCTCCTGGGCGAGCTGCGTATAGCTCTCGGCCCCCTTGCTGTGTATGTCATAGAAAATAATAGGTTTACCGAAGCTTGGCGCCTCAGCTAAGCGCACGTTGCGCGGGATCACGCTCTGAAAAACCTGCGCTCCAAAGAAACTGCGCAAATCCGTCGCGACTTGTCGCGACAACGTAGTCCTCTCGTCGAACATGGTTAGCAGAATTCCTTCTATTTCAAGGCTTGGATTGAGCGTTCGCCGTATTCGCATCAGCGTATCCAGGAGCTCAGAGACGCCCTCAAGCGCCAGATATTCGCACTGGATGGGCACGAGTACGGAGTTTGCCGTTACCAACGCATTCAGCGTCAGCAGATCAAGCGCCGGTGGGCAATCCAGAATGACGAAGCTGTACTGGGGCAATAGACGTCCAAGGAAGGCTTGCAAGCGGTATTCGCGATTCTCGGCATTGACGAGCTCGACGGCGGCACCGGCGAGATTTTTGTCGGCGGGGACGACATTCAGGCCATCAACCTGCGATTTCTGGATGATTCTCTCGGCGGGCTCGTTCAGGATCAGTGCGTGATAGAGAGTTCTGCGCGAAGGATCTTTGGCGAAGCCAATGGCGGCAGTTGCGTTGGCTTGGGAATCACAGTCGACCAGCAGTGTCGGTTGTTCGGCGGTAGCGAGGCAAGCCGCGAGATTTACGGCCGTCGTGGTTTTCCCAACTCCGCCTTTTTGATTTGCCACCGCGACAATTCTTGTCAAATCTCCCCCAACTTCCAGTGTGGCGAAAATTTAGCAAAGTCCGAATTGAGGTGCAAGCTGTTTCACGTGGAACAAAGAGATTCTGTGCAAATCTTGCGCGAGCGCGCTCCAAATTGTTCCACATGGAACATAACACGAGATTCCTTGAGCAACGGCGAGTCGAGTTCCGCGCTGTTACAGCGCTCGTTCCACGTGGAACAACTGGCACTTCGTTTGCCGCTGAAGACTTTCAGTTTCTGGACGCTCCGACCGCATGTCGTTCCACGTGGAACACGGATCGATCCTTGTCTCGTCCGGTTGAGGAAATCTCAACCGCTAAATTTCGTTAACGACGCGGAAGTCTCTGTCGCGAATAGACCAAGGAAAACAACTGCGAGAGAAATTCTGCCGCTTAATTTGTCGAACTGCTGACAATTTTTTCTTGTCACGGTTTCGGCCCCGCGCATTCCAGTCGACGCGGAATGGCCGAAAAGCGAATCTTACAAAGATCGTTCAAGACGGAAACGGCCATCGTTTTGTCGAACCAAGTCCCAAACTGCGTTGCTCGATCGTCAGATCAATCCGAGGGCAGTTTTGAAAGGATTTATTCAGTTCGGGAACCGAGCAGAATGAACCTTTGCAGAGATTTTGGGACTGACGTCGGCTCTGCCCAGGACCATCCGGGCAGCGCCCGGACTTCCTCGAGATCGCGGCCTCCCAGCCAAAGTAACGCTTGCTTGGCGCCCACCTGTGGTGAGGCGGCCCAAGCGAGGAAACTAGCGAAATCTCCGAGTGCCCGCGAGCACACTACGTCCAGCGGCGCTACCTCTTCGCCTAGCTCCTCAAAGCGGTTGACCAGAACTCTTGCGTCTGTAAGTCCAAGCTCTCTAATGACTTCGGCAAGAAACGTCGCCTTTTTTACGTTTGATTCGACCAGAAAAACATTGAGATCGGGGCGAATGATCTTCAACGGAAGCCCCGGAAACCCTCCTCCAGAGCCAACGTCGGCCAGCCGACAGTTTTCCACAGGCAGGTGGCGCGCCCCGAACATGGATTCGCAAAAATGCCGATAGAGTATTTCGAGCGGATCGCGGATTGCCGTGAGGTTTACCTTTTCATTCCATGCCCACAAGATCTTTGTATATTGTTGAATTTGAAGGACTTGTTGTTCATTTAGCGTGAGCTTAAATTCATTCGCCGCACGCTCAATTGCGCCTCTGGAAGGCACCGTAGCGCTACTGCTCGTCATGATAATTGGTCATAAACTTCGATCACGATGGAGTGCTGTCGTCCCCTGATTCTGGAGATGCTGCATCTGCTGCCCCGAAAAACCGCGCCCCGGCAATTCCGGCGACGATGTCCAACGTCGCATGCCAGACCATCACCGGGAACAGGCTATGGTACGTGATTCTGGTAACGGCGAATAGAGTGCCAAGAATCCCCGTTCCTGCGCTCCCACCCTTTCCTTGATAGAGATGAGCGACTCCGAACATCAGCGAGGACAATAAAACCACGGTCAAACTGGAAAGGCCGGCACGAAGTAACGCCGCGATCACGAAACCTCGAAAGATAAACTCTTCGCATATTGCCGCCGTCAGCGCCAGCACAATATAGAACGCGAGTTCAGGAGCTGAGCGAGGGAAAAGTCGCACCCCCAATGCGCGAAGCCGCTCGACCGTGGGATGATTTGATCGTGCCATGCGCCGCAGGTTCATCCAGTGTGCCACGCCAATCAGCAGCGCGCCCACGACCGCAAGCAACAGGATTGTCGGTGTCCACACGCCTGTTATTCCAAGTTCGCCGAGCGAAAATCCACGCGCGCTGGCTCGCCAGCCGATGACTATTGCTAACGCCCATTGGAACAGCACAGTCGAAACGTACAGCAAGATTCGGTCACGTGCGGAAACATTTGTGAGCGTCATCAGATGCCGCATGCGTGCCCGGCCACGCCACGGCAGAATTACGCTTAGGAACAAGAAGATCAGCCAGAAGTCCCAGGGCATCAAGTGATGTAAACACGCCGACGAAAGAAAGCGCAACTCTCAAGCTGCGAGCAGGTGCCGCGCAAAGTCCGCGCATCCTCTTTATAATGTCTCTGAACGTAACAAAGGAGGCTCGATGACCGATCGCGTCAAGTTGACGTCGATGGCCAAGGCCGCTGGTTGAGCAGCAAAGCTGAGTCCCGGGACGCTGGACTCTGTTTTGCGGCAACTGCCGCGGCAAACTGACCCGAACGTGCTCGTTGGTTTTGAAACCAGCGACGACGCGGGGGTGTATCTCCTTGACGACAAGACCGCGCTCGTGCAGACCGTCGATTTCTTTACGCCCATTGTTGATGATCCGCGCACCTTCGGCGAAATCGCCGCCGCAAATTCGCTCAGCGACATTTACGCCATGGGTGGCCGGCCGATTTCCTCGCTTTCCATCGTGGGCTTTCCGGAAAAAGGTGATCCCGAAATCCTCGCACAGATATTACAGGGCGGGCTCGCAAAAATGATGGAAGCCAAGTGCACCGTGATCGGTGGTCATTCCGTTCGTAACGAAGACGTTTTGTTCGGCTACGCAGTGACCGGTGTCGTTAATCCAAAGCGCGTTTGGAAAAATGTCGGCGCGCTCGCAGGAGACGTGCTGCTATTTACGAAGCCCCTCGGAACCGGAGTGATTTCCACCGCAATCAAAAATGACAAGGCTCACACGGAGTCAGTCTCTGCGGCGATTCGCTCCATGGCGACTCTGAATCGAGCTGCCGCTGAAGCCCTGGCCGAAGTCGAATCGCAAACAAAGTGGCAGAATGCTATTCACGCGGTAACGGATATCACGGGATTCGGCCTGCTCGGGCACGCTCGCGAAATGGCGCTGGGAAATCCCGAAAAAGGAATTGAATCCGTGTCATTCGAAATCGATCACAAGGCGTTTGCGTATCTACCAGGTGCACTACAAGCAGCAAGGGATGGTCATCTCCCCGGTGGCCTGAAAAATAACCGGGAATTTATTGGCGAATGCGCACAACTTGCTTCCGGCGTGCCACAGGAATACCGGGATCTGCTCTTCGATCCTCAAACTTCCGGCGGGCTGCTGATTTCCATTGCCGCAGAGGCGGGCGCCGACGCTCTTGCAGCTTTGCAGCGTCGAGGCGCCGCTGCCCGCGTCGTCGGAAGCGTGCATAATAAAAAATCACCTTTGATTCATGTCGCGTGATGCCATGCTTCAATCGAAACGATTTGTAACCGCAAAGATTCCGCTCCTCTGACGATGGATACCATCACGCACGGCGTTGCAGGCGCGCTCATCGGCAAAGCACTCTGCTCTGGAGACAGCATGCTTCCGCCGAAGCCGATGAGCCGTGCACGAATCATCACCTGGGTATTGATGCTCGGCGCAATTTTTCCGGACAGCGACGTCCTGCGCGATATTTTCTCGCGCAACGACCTGTTGATGATCACCTGGCATCGCAGCCTTACGCACTCTTTGCTGATGATGCCAATTTTTTCTCTGCTGCTTGCCGCTTTGACGCAGTGGATCGCACGCAAGTTCCAGTGGGACGCGCCACCGTTCGCAACGCTAACCATTCTTTACGGCATCGGCATCGTCAGTCACATTTTGCTCGACCTCGTCACTACCTTCGGCACCATGGTGTGGTCGCCGCTTGCCTGGTCGCGCCCTGCGTGGGATTTAATTTTCATCGTGGACTTCACGTTTACCGGCATTCTGCTGATCCCGCAACTCCTCGCGTGGGTTCATCGCGATCCGAAGCACGCCAAACGCCGCGCGGTTCCCATGTGGCTGCTTTTTATTCCAGTGACCTTTGCCATCGCCGCGATTGCACGAATTGTCGGCGCACCGATTTCCACCAACGCCATTTGGGTGGCAATCTTCGTTTTTTCGGCGCTGTTCTTGTTGCCGGCGTTTCGCGGATGGGGTTCGCAACTGAGCCTCGCCACCTGGAACCGGGCCGGCTTTGCCGCAGGGTGTCTGTACCTAGCGCTCGCGGTCTTTGCGCATCACAACGCGCTCGAACGCATAAAGAAATTTTCGGAATTTCAGGGTGTTCACGCGGAAAGCATTGGAGCTTTGCCGCTGCCGCCATCTCTGTGGAACTGGGACGGATTGATTCGCACGCAGCGCGGCGTGTACGAACTCCGCATGGACTTAAGCCAGCCGTCGGGAATTCCCGATAGCACAGGAGCCGCTGCCAATTCGCAAACGCCTTTCACCTACAAGTATTTTCCCGACGCTCCATCGAACAGTTTGATTCAACAAGCCCGCCAGCTGCCCGAGGTGCAAAAAGTTTTCTGGTTCGATCGTTTTCCGGTCACGCGATTTCACAAGGAGGGTGCGGAGTCCGTTGTGGAAATTCTCGACTTACGTTTTCCGCCGGTGCGGCCGGACCGCCCTGCGGCATTTACCTATCGTGTGCGGTTCGACTCCGCCGGAAACGTCATTTCGCAAGGCTGGGCTGTTAAGTAGAATCCGTTTTCGCTTGCAATCGAGGGACGGGTTTTTGCCGCAGTTCTTATTTGCTCCGCGCGTTCAGGTTCAACGTGCCGTTTTTCCATCTGCGGGATGAATCACCACTTGTCTATGCTCGCCCATCCCGATGCTCTCTGTGCGCACTCCCGGAAATTCCTGGAGCGCCAGATGGACGATTCGCCGCTCGCGCGCGGTCATCGGATTTAATTTGAATGGTTGCCGCGAAGTTTGCACGCGTTCCGCCGCCACACGCGCCGTCATTTTCAATTCTTCAATTCGCAGCGCGCGGTAGCCGCCGCTATCCAGAAGTATTCTGTCCTGCCAAGGAGGCTCGAGCCGCAGTGCGCGCAAAGCCAGGTGCTCGATAGCGTGCAACAGTTCCGCGCCACGCTCAAGCAAGAGATCTTTGTCGCGTCCGCTCAGATCGGCGAACACTTCGGCGCCGCCTGCGTCAGGAGCAATGCCGGTCCGCAGTGTGGTCACGTCAATTTTTAAATCGAGTTTTGCTGTGCGAATAGTCTCTTCCAGGAATTTTTGCAACGCCTCCGCTGCCGCGGAGCGATTCAGCTGGCCATCTTCAATCAGGTTTTGGGTCATCGGGGACGAAATGCGCAACCGCTATCCTACGCTAGGTTGAGCGCCGCGGCTCAGGATTTCTTGCCTCGGTTTGCTTTCACTGGAACCGTAACGGGATGCGTGCGATTCAAATACCACTGTTGGCCGATACCCACCAGGCTGCTCGTCAAGATGTACACGGCTAGGCCGCTAGAAATTGGGAAAATAATGAACATCCCTGCAAACGAAAGCGGCATGAATTTCATCATCATCTGTTGCTGTGGATCTGTCGTAGTCATCGGGGTCATCTTCGATACCAAATACATCGAGGCCGCCATGATCACCGGCAAGATGTAATACGGATCCTTCGCCGACAGGTCCGTGATCCAGCCAAACCATGGCGCGTGCCGCATCTCAATCGCCGAGCTCAAGGCACGGTTCAATCCAAACCAGATCGGCATCTGCACCAGCATCTGAAAACATCCGCCAACGGGATTAATCCCTTCGCGCTGGTAGACCGCCATCACTTCCTGATTCATTTCAGCTTTGCGCGGGTCGTTGATCTTGTACTTTTTGTATTTTTCCTGAATCGCCTTGATTTCCGGCCCGACGCGCTGCATCTTCATCGTCGTCTTGTAGCTCGAAATGCGCAGTGGAAACAAAAGCATGTTCGCGATGAGAGTCAAGACGACAATCGACCATCCCCAGTTCGGAATGTAGGTGTGCAGCCACTTCAACGCGTGGAACAGCGGGTCCGCAATGATTTCCATCCAGCCGAAGTTCACCAGCGACTGCAGCGGCGGATTCATCTTCTTCAAATCGTCGTAATCTTTGGGCCCAACAAAAATTCGCATCGCCGCCGGCTGCGCCGAGGTTGTAACGGCTGCCTGTGGAACCGGCTCCGGCTTGTCGACGTTGTCCACCTTGATGGTGTGCCACGTCTTCCAATAGCGCGTTTCGATTGTTCCCGGAGGCGCTCCCAGGGGCGCGAGAAACACGGCGACGAAATAGCGATCCTCCATTCCCGCCCAATCTTTTCCGCCCTGCCAGATCGGTGGACCCCATTTTCCTGCGTCATCCAACTTTTTGTGTGGAACGGAGTTCAGCTTCCCGCCTTCGCTATAAACCGTGTTGACGGTTTCGACTGGAATCGGATTCGTGACCGTGGTGTCGCCAAAGCCGCCGAGCCACGCTAGGCCCGCCGTGATTGGCTTGCCATCCAACTTCGCACTGACTTCGGTCTGCACGACGTAGCTATCGTCAAATTTGAAATGCTTGGTGACTTCCAGGTGACCGTCGCTCCACGAAAAATCGACGGAAACCGGTGCAGCTAAAGTCAGTGCCGTTTCACTGCCTTGTTGCTCGCCGGTGGAAGGTGTTTCACCTCGAAGTGCACCAGTGTGTATCTGATACAAACCGGAGTTCGCGGTCTGATCGAGGTTCGCATCGCTCAGCGAAACGCTCAACGGCCACGCATTTAACTCCTGCGAAGCGTCGGCATGCACAAGGTCCAGAATGCGCTGCGGCTTTGCATCATCTTTGTACTTTTTGAGCTGCCAGTTTTTCACTACGCCGCCGCGATTTGAAAATTCCACGCGATAGAGACCGTTCTCAACCACGATCGTGCGTTCTTGTTTATCGCTCTTTGCCGCTGCTGGAGCGGTCGCGGCCGCGGCCGCGGTCATGCTTGTTGCAGGTGGATTTGCAGAGGAAGAGCCGGTTGAGCTTGCCGCGGGCGGAGTCTGTCCAGCATTTGCCGGTGCGGTTGCTGCGGGCTTGTTTGTTTGCGATGAAGGAGGCGGCGCTTTCGGAGCGAAGAATTTCGCCCACGCGATAATCACGAACATCGACAACAGCGAAGCAACCAGTATGCGAAGTTCCGGGCGAAGGCCCTTATTTTTTTGCGGCTCGCTCACAAACGTATCCCGTCCTTATTGGTTTAAGGTTTGTAAGTACAAACCCTAAAAACCCTTGATTACCGCAGAACGGTCAATTGCCTGTTTTGCCGCTGCGTGATTTGGTTTCATTTCCTGCTGTGTGTCTTCGGAGAAATTTTCCGTCAGCGTTTCCGGAACCGGATCGTATCCGAATTTTCCAGAAAAAGGATGGCATCGCGCCAAACGCTTTGCCCCCAGCCACACGCCGCGCAAGATTCCGTATCGCTCAATCGCCTGGTACGCATACTGCGAACATGTCGGCTCAAACCGGCAAGTCCCCGCAAAAAGTGCCGACAAATAGGCCTTGTAGCAGCGAAGGGTAAACAGCGCCATCCGCACTCCGACGCTGGCATTGGCGCGCGTCGTCTCGGGCCACAGCCCGGCGTCTTCGCTTTGTGGCAACTTCATCGCTACACCTTCAGCAACCGCAGCAGGTCGCTCTCCAGCACGGCAAACGTCGCATTCTCCACGTTCGGTTTGGGGTGTATGACAAAATCCCATCCTGTGGAAATCTCCTCGCGATGGAGCCGGACCACTTCTCGAATGCGTCGCCGCATGCGATTGCGCACCACCGCGCCACCGAGCGCTCGCTTGATGCTGAAGCCAAAGCGGCTCTCCGGCAGTTCGTTCGCTTTCAGGAACACGGTGAAGTGGGAACTCGAGCGGCGCTTCCCGTTGCGGTAAACAGCGTCGAAATCCGCCTTGCGCACTAAGCGAGCGCCGCGCGGATACTCCTGCCCTTTTTTACTCGGGCGTGAGGCGATGGCGTCCCTTCTTGCGGCGTGCCGCAAGAACCTTCCGGCCGCCTACGGTCTTCATGCGCGAACGAAACCCGTGCGTCTTGGCGCGGCGTCTCTTGCGCGGTTGATATGTGCGCTTTGGCAAAACAATCCCCCTTCAATTCACGGCATGTCCGCCGTGTCCATCGCGATTAACTGGCGACGTCCTCGCTCGGCAAACACACCTAGGCCGCTCTCGCAGCTTACTCCGAATCATCAAGTGTACTTGCCCTCCGCCAGAAGGGTCAAGAATCTGGCGGGGTAGCTTACAGAGAGGGGAAAAGTGATACGCCCTGCGAAATAGTGATTCTGCATGGTTAGAGCAGCTAGTTTTTACCGCGCACTGAGTCGCCAGTCAATCGCTCTGCTCACTGTCTTGCAAGACCCAATTTTCATCGAGTTATGCGGTTTGGAATGAGCTAGCCTAATGCGACGAAAGCTTCGTCACATGAGGAGCGTCTGTGCACCCAGGAACGCATTAGCGACTTCAGCTGTTGAGCTAGGCCGGTTCTCGCCGTGTTTCTATTTGCCACTGCACTCGCCACGTCGCGGATGCCAGCAGGATATTGTGGGACGGCTCGTCCTCATCTTGGTATTCTCGATTACGCTCTTGCGCCGGAATGCTCTTCTGGCGAAAGCCGAAGAAGTCTGGCGACAATACTTCTCGACGTCTCTGAAGACGCCTTCAGAATGAAGAATTGTGCGAAGATCTGGGATGGTTCGCGCCACAAATCCTGCAGATCATTCCAGCCTTAGCCGCCGCAGCAGATCGTCGTATCGAGCATCGCCGTGCAGCTTCGCCCACAGCGGGTCAACTTTCAGGTTCAGAACATAGAGATCGTGTTCGTCAAATGCGCGTTCCAATAGCGGGAAAGCATGTTCGTTGTCGCCCAGCCTTGCGTAGATCGCGGCGAGCTCAAGATCGGATGTGGAAGCGCGTCCCCCCATGCCGCCACGCTGGCGCAAACGTTGACGCAACATCTCTTTCCAATAGCCGCGTTCTCCGTCAGCTTGCCAGGCCAGTCGCAGCTTGCGTATCTGGGAATCGCCTGCGGCCGTCTGCGAAGCAAACGCTTGTGCCTGATGGAGCGCTTCTTGAAAGTCTCCGGCCTGCTCTTCGGACTGAATAAGGTAGGTTCGCGCCACGAGGAAGTTGGGATCCGACGCCAGAATTTTCTTGTACTGGGCAATGGAATCCCGATTTCTCCCTGCAAAATAATGGGCTCGTCCGATGAAAGTCGCAATGATTGGAGACAGCGGATCGAGCTTCTGCGCCTGCTCCATTTCATGCAGTGCTTCTCCGTGTCTGCCCATGGACATCAGAAACGTCGCATAATAGTGGTGTCCGGTCGAATAACTCGGCCTGAGCTCGAGCGCTCGCTTGTATTCCTTCTCAGCTGCCTCCCAGTCGTGGTCATTCACGGCGGTGATTTGCGCAAGCGACGTGTGCGCTTCGGCTAGCGAATCATCCAATTGCAGTGCCCTCAGCGCTGCTGCCCGCCCCTTCGCAATCGCCTCCGGTGGAGACATGTTTCCGGAAACGGCAAGCACAAAATAGGAATCCGCAAGGCCTGCATACGCCAGTGCATTCAAGGGATCGTGATTGAGCGATTGTTGGAAGTAGGTAACGCTGCGCCGCAAATTCTCCGGAGACCGCTGGTTCCAGTAATACCGGCCCAAAAGATACGTCTGCCAGGCCTCAACGTTTTCCGTGTATCGCTTGGTCAGCATTTTCGCTTGCTGGGTGCTCAGGCGGACCTCGAGTTTATTTGCAATTTCGCGGGCAATTTCCTCCTGTACGCTCAGGACATCGGAAACTTTGCGGTCGTATTGTTCGCCCCAGATGTGCGTGCCATCCGACGTGTCGATCAGTTCGGCCAGCACGACCATCCTTGCTCCTTGAAAATCAATTTTGCCGATCATCACGCTTTGCACGCCCAGGTCTTGTCCTACCTGTTTGGGATCAACTCGCCGCCCTTGATAGCGCAGAACGGAGCGCAGCGAAGTCACTTTCAAGTTGCCCAACCTTGAGAGGTGATCGATGGCACTCTCGGTGATACCGTCGGCCAGAGATTCGGTCTGCGGATTCGCTGTAGCCATTTCGAAGGGAAGCACAGCCACCGAATTGATCGTCTTTCCTGCCGCGTGAGAGTGAGACCTATTGCTCGCGAGATAAATTCCAGACGTGGTCGTAATCGCGATTACAGCGAAACCGATAAACAGCGCGAGGGATTTTCTGTCGGCCTTTGTTTGCGCTAGTCTCTCACCGGCACGCGCCGGCCCCGAAACGTGGGGCCTCGCTGCCTCCATCTGCTCGTTGATCGTCCCAATGAATCGATAACCTCGCCGTCCCACAGTTTCGACGTACTTTGGCCGCTCTGCCGAGTCGTTCAGAGCGCCGCGAAGCCGCGCAACGGCGCTGTTTAGTCCGTGATCGAAATCCACGAATGTGTCGGTTGGCCAAAGCTTTTGCCGAAGGTCCTCCCGAGACACCGCCTCCCCTGGCCGCTCGAGCAACAGGGTCAGAATTTGAAACGGTTGCGCCTGGAGCCTGATTCTTCGGCCGTCCTTGCGCAGCTCTCCCGCGCGGAGGTCCACGCCAAACGCTCCGAAGCGAACCAACGAGATTGGCGATCCAGGTCGCGACATCACCGAAGTTCTACTTTGCGGGGAGTCTACACCTTTTTTTCGCTTCTTATAAGCGAATGTAACAGTGCGCGAGTCTCCTGACAGAAGGGCAGTTAAGCCGCTACGCTCCTGCCAGTTAGCTCGTGACCCACGCGTGTTCGAATGGTGCGCGCCGATGCATTGCTCTTCTCTGGCCCTGAGCGCAAAGTTCGCCGCACAAGACGAGCAGAAGGAAAAATCTCGCGGCTTCAGCCGGAGACTTCAACTTCCAGCCACGTCAATGCTCGAAGCCATGCCTCAAAAAAGGAGAACGAACGTGAGAACAATACGGATCGTGGGCATCGCACTCGCTTTGACAGCTATCTTAATGACGGGAGGCCAATTTAGGAGCATGCCGGGTAGATTCGTGTCAGTTGCGTACGCGGCGCAGACAGGCTGCTCGAACAGTTCTCTGCGTGGGAACTACGGGTTTCAAATCAAGGGGACCATCGTCGGTTTGGGACCCATTGGAGGAATTGCCCTGAGTACTTTTGATGGCGGAGGCAATTTTACGCAAACAGACAATGTCAGCGTCAATGGCTTTCCGATCGTTCCGAACCGTCCGGGTAGCGGCACCTACAACGTCAACGCGGATTGTACAGGGACGCAAACTCTCCATCAGGCTGGCGGTCAAGTAGTACACACAACATTCGTGATCGCAGAGAACGGGAAGGAAGTTTTCGACGAGGTGACGGATTCGAACCTCGTTATCACTGGAGTTGGAAAAGCAGTGGGCTCTGCGGACGATGCCGAAGAGGATGATTCTTCCCCGTTCGCGTGTTCCCTGCGAACCATCAAGGGATCCTACGCGATCTCAACAACAGGATCGATTGTGTTCGCCGGTCCTGTCGGAGCGGTCGCCGACGTTGGAAAGCTCACCTTTGATGGGAATGGCGGGGCGTCGCAGACCACCACAGTTAGCCTCAATGGCACCATTATTCCGAGCAGAAGCAGCCTGGCTGGCAGCTACACCGTCAACCCGGACTGCACCGGCGAACTATCCCTGACGCTGCCCACAGCCACTGGCCCGATTCCTTCGACCTCCCGCTTTGTCATCGTCGCGAGCGGAAACCAACTGTTGCTCGTGAATACAGGCGTTGGCAGGGTTCTCACAGGGCTAGCAACAAGGCAGCATCTGAGAATGTGGTAAGCGCGCGAGCCGTATGGCCACTGCGCCCACAACGGATTGCGGTGGCGAATAACGAAAAGCAAGGACGACTTTCGGTCCTTCAAGGAAACGATTCAGTCCGAACGAGGTCTTGCAAGTCGTTATGCCAGGATCCTCATTGACGAGGGGTTTGTGTGCCGAGGCGGAACAGCTGCTAGAAGACGATTTGGATGACCATCGCCAACCAGACATTGCAGGTTCTCGATCATTTGCTTGTCGTTCTGATGCTGGTGGAAATTCTCCACACCGTTCGTATTTCTATCCACTCGCACACGCTCATCACTGAACCTTTTCTCGTCGTCGGCCTAATCGCCTCCATACGGCGCATCCTCGTAATCACCTTGGAAGCCTCCACACTCACCAAAGAAGGAACGTGGTCCGCCGAAAGAGCGAGCATCTTCCGGGCCAGCATGACTGAGCTTAGCTTGCTGGGAGTGCTTGTCCTCATCCTAGTATTTTCCGTAACACTCTTGCGCCGGAACGCTCTCCTGGCAAAAAGCGAAGAAATCTGAGGGGAATATTCCAAGCTCCAGTTCCTTTACGCTTTCTTCGTCTTATACTCGTCAAACGACGCCAGGAACCTGTTCGCATCCTTGCGCAGCACAAAATAGGGCATCGAAATCCGCAGCTTGGATGGATCGCCTCCGCGGACCCGCACCTTTCTCTCTTTCCACAGCCAGTTCTCCAAATCCATTCGGTTTAACGGCGGCACGTTTACCGTCACAATTCCGCAGCGCAATGCCGCGTTCGGCGAAGTCCATGACACGGCGCTTCGCTTGGTCATTTCTCCCAAAACATAATCTGCCATCTGCCGATGACGTTTTTCGATGCGCTCCAATCCAATCTGATTCGCAAACTCGATTGCCGCGCGCAATCCGCACAGTGTCGGCACATTCGAGCTACCGATGCGTTGAAAGCGTTCCGCGCGAATTTTTGTATCGTCCCAGCCTTCCGTTGCAATCGTGTTCCACACGCGATCGATCACTTCGTCACGGATGTACAAAAATCCTGTACCCTTCGTCGCCTGCAGCCATTTGTGCGGACTCGCGGAATACATGTCGCAACCCAAATCATGCACATCCAGCTTCATCATGCCCGGAACGTGCGCACCATCCACCGCCGACAAGATCCCCTTCGACCGCGCCAGCGTGCAAATTTCTTTCGCTGGCAGCACCACGCCCGTCACAGTAGTAATGTGGCTGAAGAAAATTACGCGCGTGCGTGCCGTAATCGCTTCGCTGAAAAGATTCAGTACCGTCGCTGCGTCCGGTACCGGTTTCGGCAGCATTATTTTTTTCACCACGATTCCGTAGCGCTTCGCACGCAAATCCCAAGGATGTTCGCCGCCCGGATGCTCTTGATCCGTAATCAGCACTTCATCGCCGGCTTTCAAGTCCACGCCGTTCGCAATGTAGCTGTTTGCTTCTGTCGCGTTTCGCACCAACGCAAGTTCATCGCGCTTGCATCCCACAAACGCCGCCAGGGGATCGCGAAACTGGTTCCACGCCGCGTAACCCCAAATCGGATAATCTTCCGGATCGTTCTGTGCCAATCGTTCCGCATCTTGATAGCAATCGATGATTGCCTTCAACACCGGCATGGGTGAAGAGCCCACCGTGCCGTTGTTCAGATACACTTCGTCTTCCGGAATCAAAAACTGTTTGCGTATCGCCGTCCAGTATGCCTCCTCATCTTTGTCATAAAGCGCCGCATCCGGCATCGGCACCAGCGACTGGTGAGCCAGGTCGTCATAGATTTTCGTGATTGGCAGAGCAGCAGTTGCAGCAACCGCACTGAGTGAAGATAGAAATCCGCGGCGATCGGGCATGAGTTTTCCTCCACAGGCTTTGTACGCTATTTCGTTGCGCGGATTCTATGCGTTTCCCGCTCCGCCAACAATACCTCCCCCGATTTTGTTTTAGGGATCCCAGCTCTAGAATTTGCACGGTGTTTGCGTTACGGCACCGGACTCCGCTCGCTTGCGCCTGACCCGCTCCCCGCACTATCGTACGGACGCCCTTCTTCCGCCTTAGGAGACAGTTAATGAAGCGTCGCGCATTTCCCATTCTTTTTCTCGCAGGATTTCTGGCCGCAACGCCTGCCCTTTCACAAGAAAAGAAAACTTCCAAGCAGGCTGTCGAACAGCGTCTCCACGACGTCGAAAAAGAGAAAGTCTCGCCCGCGATTGAACAAGCCATCCATTCGCTCGCCGCGGCCAGCGGCTTCACGCAAGCTGTGGTCTCGCCCGACGGCAAAAAAGTCGCCTGGGTCGAAGAACTTCGCGACAAAAGCGGCGCGGAATCCGGCAACTCTGCAATCTTCACCACCACGATCGACGGCAAAGGTCCCGCACGGCAAATCACCGCGTCTTCAGGAACCGCTCGCGCCGAAAGCGACATCGCCTGGTCCCCGGACAGCCGCGGCTTCGCCTTTCTCTCCGACGCCGCCAAACCTGGCCAATTGCAGTTGTACCTGCAATCCGCGACCGGCCAGCCCGCAAAGCGCCTCAGCAATGTGAAAGGCTTTCTGGCTTCGCCAAAATTTTCTCCGGACGGCAAAACCATCGCCGTTCTCTTCACCGAAAACGCCACGCGCGCCGCCGGACCGCTCGTCGCCGAAACTCCGGAAACCGGCGAAATCAAGGACGCCTTCTTCGAACAGCGCCTCGCGCTCATCGATATCGCCACCGGCAAGCTTCGCCAGGTCTCTCCCGCCGACACCTACATTTACGAATATGACTGGGCGCCGGACGATCTCCATCTTGTCGTCACCTCCGCGCTCGGCAATGGCGACAACAACTGGTGGATCGCCGAACTTTCCATCCTCGACGCGGCTTCCGGCCTGATGAAGTCCATCTACAAACCTACCCTCCAGATTAATTTTCCGGCGTGGTCGCCGGACGGAAAATCCATCGCATTCATTGAAGGTTTGATGAGCGACTTTGGCTCTGTCGGTGGCGACATTTTTGTGATGCCCGCCACGGGCGGACGGCCGCAAAATCTCACTCCGGAACGCAAAGCCTCCGCAAGCTGGCTTACCTGGACGAAGGATGGGAAAATTATCGCCGGCGAATACGCGCAGGGCGATTCCTCGTTCCTCTCGCTTGATCTCGACACGGCAAAATCCTCCACTTCAAAAATTGACTCGCTGTATCACGCCGAGGATCTCGTCTCCACCGGCACTTGGGGGCCTTCCGTCTCCGTTTCAGATGACGGCAAAATCTCTGCAGCTGTTCGCCGCTCGTTTTCCGCGCCGCCGGAAATCTGGGCGGGGCCCATCGGGAATTGGAAACAAATTACGCAGCGCAACAAGCGCGTCACCCCCGCCTGGGGTCAGACAAAAAGCATCCATTGGAAATCCGATTCGTATGACGTTCAGGGATGGCTCATCTATCCCGCGAATTTCGATTCATCGAAGAAATATCCGATGGTCGTCGAAGTTCACGGCGGCCCGAGCGCTGCCGTGCTTTCCAGCTGGCCCGGCAGCGGCGATTTCGCTCTCGCGCTCGCCGCGTCTGGCTATTTTGTCCTGATGCCAAACCCGCGCGGCAGTTTCGGCCAAGGTGAAGCCTTCACGCGCGCCAACGTGCGCGATTTCGGCTATGGCGACCTTCGCGATATTTTGTCCGGCGTCGATGAAGCGCTGAAAATCGCGCCCATTGATTCCAATCGCCTCGGCCTCACTGGCTGGAGTTACGGCGGCTATATGACCATGTGGGCCGTAACGCAAACCAGTCGCTTCAAAGCCGCCATGGCCGGCGCGGGCATCGCAAATTACCAGAGCTACTACGGCGAAAACAAAATCGATCAGTGGATGATTCCATTTTTCGGCAAATCCGTTTACGACGATCCCGACGTTTATGCCAAAAGCTCTCCCATCACCTTCATTAAACAAGTCAAGACGCCCACGCTTGTCATCGTCGGCGACAGCGACGGCGAGTGCCCCACGCCGCAGTCCTACGAATTTTGGCACGCGCTGAAAACGCTCGGCGTCGAAACGCAGCTCGTCGTTTACGAACACGAGGGCCATCACTTCGTCAAACCCGAGCACCAACGCGACCGCATCCGCCGCACTGTCGCCTGGTTTGACGCGCACCTTTCGCAGCCCTAGTTTTCATTTACAGCGCCTTCCTTCTTGCAATTGCATCCCGCAGAAACCGTTGCGGGATTCTATGCGTCTACTCATACAATCGTGTGTTGGCATTCGCTTCAGGAGACGGATGCGTGCCCAGGGCGCCGAAACAGGTCATCGCGATTCTTGTCGCACTCACTGCGCTCTACGCAGCTCCTTCTGCCATTTCCGCGCAGGAACTTCGCGGCTCTCTCCTCGTCGAAGTTCAGGACTCTTCCGGTGGCGCCATTCCCGCCGCGCAAATCACACTCGCCGACGAAAATTCCGCCACCTGTCTTTCGCAATCCGCCGACTCTCGCGGAGAAGTCCATTTCCCAGCGCTGTCTCCCAGCACCTACTCTCTCCAAGTCACCGCAAAAGGTTTCGCCGCGCAAACGCAACGAGTCGCCATCTCCATCAGCACGCAGCCCTCGGTCCGCTTCGTCCTCGTTCCCGAATTGCTGCACGAGTCCGTCGAAGTGCGCGATCGCGGGCCCTCGCTCGCTAGCCATCCGCTCGATACTGCCAGCAGCACCGTGCAAACCGTCATCACCTCCGACGACATCGACGAAATTCCACTCTCCGCTCGCAGCTTCGCCGATATTTCTCTGATGGCGCCGTTCACCGCACCCGTCGAACCTTCCGATCCCACCAAGGCGCGCATCACCGCCGTCTCTTTTGGTGGTAGCTCTGGCCTCAACATCGATTTTTCTGTGGACGGTGGCGACAACAACGACGACTTTATCGGCGGCTTCCTGCAAAATTATTCTCCCGAGGCCATGCAGGAGTTCGTCATCCGCTCCGCGCAGTTTGGCGCGGAAACTTCGCGCACCAACGGCGGCAGCATCATCCTCTCCACCCGCCGCGGCTCGAATGACTGGCACGGCAGCGCATCCTATTACTATCGCGGCAAAAACTTGAATGCTCGTAACCCTCTCGATAATCCGAAGGCTGATCCCAAGCAGCCCTTCTCTCGGCAGAACGGTGTCGCCACTCTCGGCGGTCCCCTGCGCCGCGATAAGCTGTGGTTCTTCACTTCCTACGAATACATCGACGAAAACGCCAGCGTCGCTTACAGCGCCAACTCCCAATCACAATTCAACGCGCTCTCTCAACTCGCCTCCGACGGTCTGATACCCGGCGTGTCTTCCATTTCCGTTCCCACAAATGTTCCTGTCCCTTTTCGTGACACGCTTTTCACCTCGCGTCTCGATTGGGCGCAGTCTGTGAACTCACAATGGTTTCTCCGCGCCTCGCTCGATCGCAATCACACCCAGAACGATCTCGTCCAGCAAGCCGCGCTCCCTTCCACTGGTTCCACTACCACGTCGAACTACTACAACATTCTCCTCGGCCAGCAGTTCCGCTTTTCGCCGAACTGGCTTGGCGCGCTCACTCTTGAAGCCAGCAATTTTCATCACACCAAAGCGCGAAATTCAGATCTCGACCTTGCCTTGGCTTTTCCCTTCAGCGCGAATTTTCACACTACTTCCGGCTTCGAAACGTTCGGCGACAATCAGTTTGCTACTGAAATTTCCGCCTTTCCCACTGTCCGCGATCAGCAGAAATATCAATTTCGCTACGACATTTTCCGCTCTTCCGGCCGCCATGTACTTCGCTTCGGCGTCAATCTCATCCACGAACCCGTCCTTCGCGGCGCGCTCGCGTCCTCTGCCGAACACCTCGTCCAATTCACCCAGGATCCTTCCTTCTATCTCTCCAACCCCGCTCAATTTGTCGCCGACTACCATTGCACCGCCGCAGCGCTTCCGGATACAACTTGCAACGACGCGGAAGCTGGCAACGGCACATTCGCGCAAAGTCTTCGCCGGCTCGGCTTTTACCTGGAAGATTCCTGGCGCGTCACGCCATCTTTCACTGTGAATGCTGGGCTTCGCTACGACACCACGTTCGGCCTCTTCACCGCTTCCGGCCGCGCTCAATCGCAAAATCCTGCTTTCTCCACGCTTCACGCGCTCAACGTTCCGCTCATTAGCGGCATTCCTCATGACTATCGCAAAGCCTTCGCGCCGCGTCTCGGCGTCGCCTACGCTCCCGGCGCATCACAACACACCGTATTTCGAGCCGGCGTCGGTCTTTATTACAACGACCTCGCGCAAAACGGTTGGGTCGACGCATTCGTCGCAGTCAATCAACCGATCACACCTTGCGCTGTCTACGATTTGTCGAATCCAGCGTGTCTTCCCAGCGGCGCAGACGGCGGCCAGGGCGCCCTCATCGATCCGCGCTACCACACGCCGTACGCGCTCCAGGCGAGCGCCGCCGTCGAACACGACTTTTCCCACGGCTGGGCAAAAGACTGGCGCATCAGCCTGACCTACGAACACCAGCAAGGCGTCCATCAATATCGCCGCTACGAATTCATCTCCGGCTTTTCGCTTCCCGACGCTTCGCCAAACATTTCTCTCTTCCGCGCGGACAATCGCTCCAGCTACAACGGTGTTGCCGTTCAGCTCCAGCATCGCTTCTCAAATCGTTTCGAACTCACCGCCAACTATGTTCTCGCCAGCGCCACTACCTGGGGCGCGGTCGTCGGCGAACTCTTCGACTACGTCAATGGAGTTTCCGATCCGCTCAACGCTTTCGGTCCAGGCGACCACGGTCCCTCCGGCGAAGACATTCGCCACCGTTTCGTGCTGATCGGCACGCTGCAACTTCCCTGGCGCTTTGAATTCTCCACTCTTTCGCAATTCGAAAGTGCGCGCCCCTTCACCATTGCCACTCCCGCCGATATTTTGAACGATGGCTTCTCCGGCAACGATCGCGCCGTTGTCAACGGCGTGCAAACTTCACTCGACCAATTCCGCGGCACGCCCTGTTATCAAGCCGATCTCCGCGTCAGCCGCAACATCCCGCTTGGAGAGCGCGTTACCCTCCGCCCCTTCGCCGAATTTTTCAATCTCTTCAACCGCCAAAATCCCGGCAACAACTACGTCGGCGACCTAGCCGCGCTCCCCACTCCTGTAAACAGCCTCACGAACGCTACCGCCTTCTGTCTCGACGGTCCCGCCTGCACAGAAACCGTGCCCATCACCAGCTACAAGCAACTCCGTGTACCCGGCGGCGCTCTCGGCGACTTCTTCGGTCCCGGCACCACCGTCGGCATCCCCTTCTCTGCCCAGCTCGGCCTGAAGCTCACCTTTTAGGGAAAAAGACCGACTCCAGTTTTGTTTTGGAGAAGCTGAACTATTTTGTGTTCGTGAAGAGGACTGCGTCACTCTGATTCGTCCCGCGAGAGAGCGCGACGAGTTTTCCATCAGGTGAATATTGGAAATTCCACACCACTCCGTCCGAGAAGTCACGCAAGTCAAGAAGCGAGTAATGTCCGCCGCGGCGAGGGCGAAGATTTCAAAAGCAGCAAAGTTGCGGTGGGCAAAATTCAGAGCGCAGGCGAAGAAAGTTGCGGCGGGCTAGTCTAGGCCAAAGCAATAGTGTTCAGTGACGTTCCCTCGCAGAGCCTGCGCAAATCCCCCCGGTGCGAGCTTAGCGCCCGGAAATGCAGTCGCCCTCGACGTTGGGCTCATATTCGCTTTGCGTTTTGCGGACAACATAAGCCTTCGTTATAATGCAGTTCATTCTAAATGGACTTACTTCGATGGTGCGTCAAGAATAGGCTGCTCCTTCTGCTGCTCGGTGTAATTGCAGCCTTCCAACTAGTAACGATTCGGCCCGGATTTCTGGCTGGCGAGGACACATTCCTTTACCTTTCTCATGCCCGAAACCTCGCATTCGGTTGGCCCTACGGCGCAACTGATTTTATCCACACAACAGAGGCGGCATTGTACAGTCCAGCGGCATATCCGCCAGTCTTCCCGATCCTGCTCGCGCCGGTGTACCGATTCAGCGGTCTGAACCCACACCCCTATAAGATATTGCTTGTTTGTACGTTGATGTTGTGCCTCGTCGTGATCGCCCGGTTGTATCGGAACCGAGGGACTTTACAGTTGTTGCTCGTTGTCGCTTTGTTAGGCTTCAATCCGTTTATTACTGAGCAAAAGAACCAGATATTGTCTGACCTGCCATTCTTGTTGTTTGTCTGTTCGCTTCTTGCTCTTTGCAGTACATTGTGGGAGCGCGACGGGAAGGGTTCTCCTTATTTCTGGCCGGGAATTTGCGTTGGCCTTCTCAGCTATCTGGCTTATGGAACCAGGTCGATTGGCATCGGACTTATTCCTTGCATCATTGCGTTCGGACTGATTCGATATCGTAGAATCGCTAGTTTTTCGATGGTAGCAGCCGGCGTATTTGCTCTGTTGGCTATGCTGCAATCTTGGCTCGTTTCGAGTAATTCTGATTATTTACGTTTGGCGGTTTGGGACCCGCGTGCGGCAGCTAGAAATCTGCATTTTTATGTTGGCACAACCTCCTATCTCTGGGACACGGGAGTTGGTACTTCACCACGGATAGTGGTCTTCGCGCTGGCAACCTGCTTATTCTTGGTTGGCGCGTGGAAAGGCATTCGTGAGCCATTGGACCTGGCGACTTTCTTCTCCATAGGCTATGGATTGTTTTTGATCTTCTGGCCAATGCACCAGGGCCGTTATCTTCTCCCGCTCCTGCCTGTGTATTTGTACCTCGTTGCGCGTGGGCTATTCTCAGTGCGGGATTTCATCAGCCGACGCTGGCCGACCATCGGGACGGTTGCAGCTGGAGCGGTGGCTGGGATATTGCTACTGACATACGCAGGAAAATACAGAACTTCGGACTTCGGACCCAACCCGGATGCATGGGATAGCGCGGCAGCGATGCAACTTTATGATTTTGTTCGTGATGCGACTCCTCAGAACGCCATCTTCATTGCGGGTGGGCCAAGGGCTCTGGCTCTGTACACGGGCCGCCGAGCGGCACGATTTCCCGAACAGCATATGGATCGAGAAACTCTAAGTGAGTACATAGATAAAGTGGGCGCCACCTACCTCGTCGCATCGCGCATAGATAGCGATCAATGGGCAATCCTGTGCCGGTCGCTCGGCGGGACTGGACCGGTGTTCTCGAATCCGAGCTATACCGTCTACAAAGCTAGCCCAGTCCCTTCTGGGAAGAAATTATCGTCGCCATAAAAGGTCGCCATAATAGATCGTTGACATTATTACTCCGAGCACTAAATTGACGACACTTTTCAGCGCGCGGCGTATTGGACGTGGCGTTCGCGAAAATAGTTCTTCACCAACTTGGGCCTAGCCTGCGTGATGCGAAGGTAAGAGCGAACGTTGTCCATCATTTCCTGAACATTCACAGGGCGGACACAGCCCAACGCGTTCGTTTTCACATCTTGGTTCAGCAGTTCATCCGCCGGACATCTTTCATCATAAGTGTGTTTCGTGGCTCGCCTGCGATTCAGCTCTATCCGTCGCATCTTCCACTTTCAGCACTTTCGCGTATTCGAACAATTTCATTCCAAAGAAATCGCTGACCTTGCCTGAACGGCAAAAACCATTTTTTTCGTAAAGCTGCATTGCTCGCTGAAGAGGTTCCGTAGTGTCCAGGCTGATCCGTGTGCACTTCATGTCGCGGAGCGCCGACTCCACGCAGTTCAGCAACTGCCTTGCAACGCCCGCTCCTTGCCACTTTGGACGGACTGCCATTCCTCGAATATGCCCTTCTTCTCCCCCTTCTTCGCCGTTGATGACATTGCATCCGACAGTGCCGACGATCTCGCCGGTTTCATCAATCGCCACGAACACGTTCATGTCCGACAATCGCTGGCCCACTGTCTCGAGTGTCAGCACCGTATCCAGGAACGCCTCGCGCGTGTACCTGTCGCGATAGTCTTCAAACGCCGCGCTCAGCGTTTCCAGAATTCCAGGAACATCACCGTCCGTCGCTCGACGTATCAGGAATGTTCGGCTCTCTGCCACCACTGGCGCACTCCTCTATCTGGGGGCCTTCGAACCTACGAAGGCACGCCCAATTCCTCAAGCTCCATATTGTCCACATGGTTGCTCGCCTGCGCATCTAACCGCCGACCGTCTCGCGGCTCTTGACGCCAAATACTGTTACGCTGTACCTTAACAGCAATACAGTGCTGCCTTATGTTTTTTAAGCTCACTCCAACGACGGGACAGCCTCTCTACCTGCAACTGATGCAGCAAATTCGACATGCCACGGAAACCGGCGCGTTACAGGATGGCGATCAATTGCCGGGCATTCGAACACTGGCAGAGGAATTGGTCGTCAGCCCCAACACAGTTGCAAAAGCCTACTCCGAACTCGAACATGATGGCCTTCTGGAGTTGCGTCAGGGTTCGGGAGCCTTTGTCTCCGTGAAGCGCCGAACGCGGTCCCTCGCGGACCATGTGCAGGTTGCACGCCGGCGACTGCGCGATTTAATCGAGCAGCTCCGGGAGAATGGTCTTTTGGATGAGGAGATCAAGCGAGCTTTCGAAGCGGAATTGCTTTACCCGGCCGAAATTGTGAGAAAGCGATGACCAACACCCCAGCAATCCAAACTCACGACCTCACCAAGTCGTATGGCAGTCTGACCGCCGTTCGCGGACTAAATCTCACAATCGCGCCGAAACGCATTACGGCCTTTCTCGGTCAAAATGGAGCTGGCAAGAGCACTACCATCAAAATGCTGCTCGGGATGACCCGGCCAACAAGCGGCGATGGTGCCGTGCTTGGAAAGCGAATTACGGACGCTGCAGAAAACCGGGAATTGCGTGGAAAAGTCGCATACGTTGCCGAAGACAAGCCACTCTATGGTTACATGACAGTTGAACAGACCATATTCTTTGCGAGCTCTTTCTACTCCGACTGGCGCCCGGATGAAGCAAGTAGGCTCCTTAGTGAATACAAACTACCTCCGCAGCGAAAGGTCAAGTCACTTTCCAAAGGAATGCGAACAAAACTCGCTTTGCTGCTGGCGTTTGCACGCCGTTCTGAACTGCTGATTCTTGATGAGCCAAGCGAAGGTCTCGATCCCGTAGCAATCGACCATCTTCTACAGACTCTCGTCGCGCGAGCAGCGGAAGGAGTGGCTATTTTCTTCTCGTCTCATCAGATTGCTGAGGTCGAGCGCGTTGCAGACCACGTTTGCATTCTCGAGAAAGGTCGCCTATTGGTGGACGCCTCCCTCGACCATTTGCGCCAATTTTATCGGCGGATTGAGTTAGTTTTTCCGTTCCCTCCTCCCGAACGGGAATTTCGGATCACAGGCGTGGAGAGGATACAAACAAAAGGACTTCAAATGAGCGTCTTTGCCAGCAGCAATGCACAGGATGTGGTGGAGCGCGCCCATAATTTGAACGCTGTTTCTGTGGAAGTTGCGCCGATTGGATTGCGCGACATCTTCCTTGAGACGGTGAAGGAGAATTGAACCGTGCTCTGGTACAAGGCTTGGCTTGAGACTCGATCTAGATTCCTGACTTGCCTGGCAACTCTCACCATCTTCTGCGCGGTTTTTGTCAGCCATGCTCAAGGACTTATTCGCCCTGGGTGGACGGCAGACTACAATCGGCTGCTGTTCGTGACTCAGCAATTCCTAGTCATCATGTGGATTTTGGCTGCAGTCCTTTTGGGAATGGGTGGGATCGTTCGGGAAAAGGCGATTGGCACCTCCTCGTTGACCTTGAGTTTGCCCGTAAGCCGCGCGCGTCTTTTTGCTGTCCGTGTTGGTACGGGAGTCCTTGAGGCAATTGCGTTGGGCGTTGTGCCTTGGACGATTATTTTTCTGGTTTCATTCCTCTCCGGAGCTCCAATTTTGATCTCCCAGGTAGTGTTTTACGTCCTGCTATTACTTGGCGGTGGTTTAGCGTATTTCGCGATGGCGGTATTGGTTTCTTCTTTGATCGAAGGCGAATACACTGCGCCGGCTGTGGCTTTTGGAATTGTCCTCCTGACCGCGATCATCTTTGATGCGTGGCTCAGGCCTTTCAACCTTTGGCGCATGGTGACTGGCGATTTTTATGTTGATCGACACACCTATCTCCTTTCGGGGCATTTCCCGTGGCGAGGTACGCTGGCCAGTGTGTCTGGCGCGGCTGTGATGCTGCTCGCATCGATTCGAGTAATACAAAGACGGGACTTTTAATTCCCATGCTCACCAAACCCTCGATCCTTCTTCAGCTGGAAGGCGCCGCAATCCTCATCCTGAGCACTTTCTTCTATCACCAACTCCACGCCCACTGGCTCCTTTTCGCGATTCTCTTCCTTGCGCCCGACCTATTCATGCTTGGCTACCTTGCGAACGTACGCGTCGGCGCAGTTCTCTATAACCTCGTGCACACTCTCATAACTCCCGCCATCCTGCTCGCCATCGCCTTCTTCGCCGCCAAGCCTCAACTCTTTCCCTTCGTCCTGATCTGGACTGCCCACATCGGCTTCGATCACCTCCTCGGCTTCGGCCTCAAGTACCCCACACATTTCAAAGACACGCACCTCCAGCACGTCTAAGCCATTCCAATGTGTTTGTACCGCCGGGTTTTTCTCCCGGTTGGAGTCCCGGCGATCGTTGCCGGGAAGCGTGGCATCTTGCTTTGACAGTCTGATGTTTCTTGACTTCTAGGGAATCGCAGCCCCTTCAACCGTCCACGAGAGACTTCCTGCCGCCTTTTTCAAGCAACTTCTGGGTACCCCTCCCCTCAGTCTCTCCCACTGAACATCTCCCATTCGTTTGACCACCCCTCCCTCCGCGCCTAAAATGAATTTGTGCATCACCGGTCGCTGATCGCCGGTCACTGAACATGTTTGAAAACCTCACAGAAAAACTGCAACGCACATTTAAGAATCTCCGCGGCCAGGGCAAGCTCACCGAAGAGCACCTCGATGCCGCGCTTGCCGAAATCCGCGAAGCTATGCTCGAAGGCGACGTAGCCCTCAGCGTCGTCGACGAACTTCTCGCCAGCATTCGCAGCAAAGCGCTTGGCAGCGAAGTCATGCTGCAGCTTTCACCGGACCAGCAAGTCATCAAACTCGTTCGTGATGAGCTCACCACTTTGCTCGGCAAACATGCCAAGCCGCTCTTCGCCTCGCGCCCTCCGTCCGTCTGGATGATGGTCGGCTTGCAAGGTTCCGGCAAAACCACGACCACCGGCAAACTCGCGAAATGGCTCGCGCAACACGGCCACCGGCCCATCGTCGTTTCTACCGACGTTTATCGCCCTGCCGCGCGCGAACAGCTTGCGCAAGTCGCCAAATCCATTGGCGCAAATCTTTGGCCCGGTGTAGGCACGGACAAGCCGCTCGAAATTGTTCGAGGCGCGATCAAGGAAGCGAAACTTTCCGCCAGCGACGTCGTCATTGTCGACACCGCTGGACGTCTCCACATCGACGATGACTTGATGAACGAACTCGGCTACTTGAAAAAAGAATTGCAGCCCAGCGAAATATTTTTCATAGCTGATGCGATGATCGGGCAGGACGCCGTTCGCTCTGCCGGAGAATTTCACAAACGCCTCGGCCTCACCGGCGTCGTTCTCACCAAGCTCGATGGCGATGCACGTGGTGGTGCGGCACTCTCCATCAGTAAAGTCAGCGGCGCTCCTGTAAAATTTGTCGGCCTCGGTGAAAAGTACGACGCCCTCGAAGGGTTTTATCCCGAGCGCATCGTCTCACGCATTCTCGGCATGGGCGACATCATGTCGCTCATCGAACGTGCTGAGCAGGCAGTCGACAAAAAGGCCGCGATCGAGCTCGAACGCAAACTTCGTAAATCAGAATTCACGTTGGAAGATTTTCGCGATCAGCTTCGCCAGATTCGCAAAATGGGCCCGCTCGATCAGATCGTGGACATGCTCCCGAAAATTGGCCCGCTACAGAATATTCCCAAAGACGCGAGCGTTGACGAAGGCAAGCTGAAACAAGTCGAAGCCATCATCAACTCCATGACCAATCAGGAGCGCCTCGACCATAATGTGATCGACGGCAAACGTCGCAAGCGCATCGCGAAGGGCAGCGGCACGTCTGTGCAGGACGTCAATCAGGTCCTGAAACAATACATGCAGATGCGCACCATGATGAAGCAGTATGGCGCCATGGCCGCCCGCGCAAAAATGAAAGGCCTCGGCAAACTCGCCGGCTTATCCTGAGGCCCAGCCGAAGTTTTTAGAATGCAGGCGCTGGCCTCATTTTGCAGGAAGAAGTAACTGCGCAGCTTTAAGGGTCAACGCACCTTGATCGATATCGGTGCGGTTGCAGAGGAGAATCACAGTTACGTTGTCTGGCAGGTAGCGGAAAATTGCAGTTTTGAATCCCATCGTGTCGCCGTAATGCCACATCAGCGGGTGCGGATCCTGCAAATTCAAGAACCAGCCAAAGCCGTAAGCGCTGGCGTGAAAGCGAAGGGATTCGGGAACGTCTTCAGCGAGTTTGGATTCCGCGCCGGGAGGCAATTGCGCCGGAGTGATTGCGGGAAGAAACTCTTTTTCACTCAGGAGTGTGTGATTGCGAAGGGCGTCGTCCCACTTGGATAAATCTTCCAGGTTGGAATAAATTCCGCCGTCGCCTTGCGTCCCAGAAGTGGAGCTTTGGTCAGTTTCGACAAAACCATTTTTTTTCCCCGCGTGACCATACGCGCGGTTCGCAACTTCACTTTTGCCTTTCTCAAAAACGAGCGTGTGATCCATTTTTAATGGCGCAACAATTCGATCGTGCAGAACTTCGGCAAAAGATTTTCCGGAAAGTTTCGCAACGATCAATCCTAGAACCACGTAACCGGAATTGCTGTACTCCCATTTCGTTCCCGGCGCGAATTTTCCCTGCGACTCTCTTTCGAGGAGTTGCAAAACTTCCGCGTCATGAATTTGATTTTCCGGCGACCAGATTGGACCTTTTGTTTTTTCCACCTGATCCATTAAGTCTTCGTAGTCCGGCAAACCGGAAGTGTGGTTCAGTAAATTCCGAACCGTGATTGTTTTCCCGTACGCAGGAAATTCCGGGAACAGTTCCGTCAACGATTCGTCGTAACGCAATTTTCCGTCGTGCACCAAAAGCATCGCCGCCATCGCGGTGAATTGTTTTGTGAACGATGCCAGCCGGAAATTTGTTTGCTCATCTATTTTAGTTTTTGTGCGCAAATCGCGAACGCCGTAACCCTGTTCGAAAAGAATCTTGCCATCTTTCTTTATCAGCACGGCGAAACCAGGAGTATCGCTGGAAGCAATTCCAAAAAACACGTTTTCCATTTGGTTGGAAATTTCCTTTGGGGACGACTGCGCGAAAGTGGAAGACGCAGCGATAAAGCTCAGCAGAAACAGAAAACCAGGCTGTTTCATGCTGAGGTCTTTAGAGGCTTCAGGCCGCGCGGAACGAGCGGCAAATTTCGCAACCGGATTCCCGTCGCATCGAAAATTGCATTGCCGATCGCGGGAGCGAGTCCGACGATGGGAGTTTCACCTGCGCCTGCCGGCGGAATATCTTTTCGGTCGATCAGCACGGCTTGGATTTCCGGAATATCGCGAAAGCGCGGTACGCGATATTGTGCAAAATGAGGATTCGAGATGCGGCCATTTTCAAATTCTATCGATTCAAACAGCGTGCCGCCCAGTCCCATAATGTTTGCTCCGATGATCTGATTGCGCAGGCCGTCCGGATTCACGATTGCGCCGCACTCAAACGCGGTGACAATGCGCACAACGCGAAGGTCACCGGAATTTTGATCCACCGCGATTTCCGCGCACGTCGCGACGTATCCATTCTTTTCCACCCCGCCGCCCATTCCAAATCCCTGAGCGGTTTGTGTTTTCTTTCGCGGCCAGCCAATTGTTTTTGCCGCGCTTTCGAAAACAGCTCGCAATCTTGCATCGGAAAGATTCTTCAGACGAAATTCCAACGGATCGATTTTCGCCGCGTGGGCCAGCTCGTCCATGTGCGATTCACGCGCAAAATGATTTGCCGTTGCGGCAAGACCGCGGTAGGAACCTTGCCGCAGAGGCGAATTCACCGGATGAAACTGAATCCGTTGGTTCACGACATCGTACGGAGTTTGGATTCCGGAAGCGCCAGAATTGTAGTTGTGAAACTCCCAGGCGGTTAGTTTTCCATCCGCCGCAATTCCGCTTTTGATTTCAATTACGCCTGCGGGCCGAAAATACGCCCAGGCAAATTCCTCCTCGCGCGTCCAAACAATTTTTACGGGACGATTCGCAGCGCGCGCAAGCCGCGCCGCTTCAAGCGCTGCATCGCCAGTGTGCTTGCCTCCGTAGGCTGAACCGGTATCGGGAACAATCACGCGCACGCGGTCTTTTGGAATGTGCAAGGCGGCTGACAATTCTTCTTGAACACCGAATGGTCTTTGCGTTCCAGTCCACACGGTTAAATGTCCGTCTTTCCATTCGGCCAGTGCGGCGCGCGGCTCGAGTGGCGCGTGCGCAATGTACGCGACGTTATAAGCTTGTTCCAGATGTTGCGTGGCCGCGGCGAAGCCATTCACAACAGAACCCGTTTCGTGCGGCTGCGGATGTTCGCCGTCAGTTTCCATGTTCTTTTTGAGGTAGGAAAAGAGGTCGTCGCTTGAGGTCTGCGGTGTGCTTTTCCATTCGGCAGGTATCGCTGCAATTGCTTTTTCTGCCGCACGCTCGGTCGGTGCCGCGACCGCGACAAAATTCTCATCGCGAACCACGACGACTCCAGGCATCGCCTTTGCGGCGGCCAAGTCGGCTGAAACTAGAGCTGCCCCAAACGAAACTGGCCGCAAAACTTTTCCGTGCAGCAAATTTGCCGGGCGCAAATCGGGAGTGTATTGATGCTGGCCCGTGACAAACGCCCGCGCATCCACTTTAGGCACGGGTTTTCCGGCGATGGTCCATTGGTCGGGTGGAGTTACAGGATCGGCATCGGGAATTTCGCGAGCAAGTGTTTTTCGCTGCGCCAGCTGCGCGTAGGTGAGTGTTGCTCCGGAGGCGGGGTTGGTAATTTTTCCGTCGTTCGCTACCAATTTGTCCGCTGGCGTTTTCCATTCGGCGGCGGCTTGTTCGAGCAGCAAGTCCCGGGCGGCGGACGCCACTCGCCGAAGTTGCGGCGACATGTAGGGCGTCGAGCGACTGCCGAATGTACCCATGTCGAACGGTGTCAGCGCAGTGTCGCCCATCACCATGCGAACGCTCGAGAGTGGAACGCGCAATTCGTCGGCAACAGATTGTGACAGAGTGGTGCGAGTGTCCTGGCCGACTTCGACCTTGCCGGTGAAGACGGTCACCATGCCGCCGTCGCTGATATGCAGCCAGGACGAAATATCTTTTGGTTGTTCCTGATCGCGATTGCCGCGTCGTCCCCCGGATTCCTGGCCGGCTACCGCATTCGCTGCCACGCTGAAGATTGCGATTCCGGCGCCCATCATTTTGAAAAATTCGCGTCGTTGCAGGCTGAAGTGATGCAGCGCGTTCGACCTGAGCTCGTAGCGCTCCGGCTCGAGAACAAGTTTTGTCGGTGCGGCGGTCATGGTCCGCTTCCTTTAGGGACACTTCCCTGAGGCGTGCTTCGATGCATCGCTTTCGCCGCCTGCTGCACGGCTGCCACGATTCGCGGATGCGTTCCGCAACGGCAGATATTTCCTTGCAATGCCTGAACAATTTCCGTGGTGCTGGGATCGGAATTGTTCTGCAGCAGGGCCACACTGCTTACGATCATTCCGGAAGTGCAATATGCGCACTGAAATGCGCCTTGATCGAGAAATGCCTGCTGCACGGGATGCAGTTGGCCGTTGTGTTCGAAACCTTCAATGGTGACGATGGATTTTCCCGCAGCGTCATTCACCGAAAGTTGGCACGATCGCCGCGGCACGCCATTCAGCAAGACGGTGCAGGCACCGCACTGGCCTTCACCGCAACCGTACTTGGTTCCGGTCAGCCCAAGCTCTTCGCGCAGGGCAAACAGCAGAGAGGTTCCGGGTTCGGATGTAAACGCTCGGCTTTTTCCGTTGACTTGTGTGCGGATTGGCCCTGCCATCTGATCCTCGAATCGCCGCGCATCCTGTCCGCTTGGGTATATTCCACACCAGTTTGCTCTCTGGTGAAAGCGAAGACAAGCGCTGGCGGCTATGGGCGAGTTTCCGGTAACGTTTGCGGGCACTCCGCTCTCGAAGGAACAAAACGCCTTCGTCAGGTGTCCTAAGATAGATGTCCCCTCAGCACGTCAAGAGCCATGAAACCTCCGTCTATGAGAACCTATCGGCGGGATATTTCGTGACTATTGAAGTAATTTCCATCAGGAGTGAACGATCGGTTTCGGGATACGATGATGACCATCCTAGACCGTTCGAGTAGGCGTCATGTGTCAGTAACCTTCGGACTTCTTCCAGTTTTGTGAACCCCTCTTCGGTCGCAGCCGTCAGATCGCAATAGGCCGATCGACCGGCGCCCTTCGGAGAGAGGTCACGCTGGCTTATGGCAGTTCTACAAGTGATCGCATTTGAAGATTCGTTCCGGGAAACGCCAAGCCTCGATGTTTAACTGATCTGTTGATTTACTAAATTCATTTCTACCTGTTCCTCCGGCCAGTTCGCAATTCTAGCCCTCAGTACAGTTGACGCCATTCCCGCATGGCTTTAATTCTGGAGTTGGCGCAACTCGCGCCTCCCTAATTTTAGCGTCAATCGAAGGACGACTTTGCGCCATGAACTTTATTAGAAAGTGGCGGCACAGGCCCGAGAGGGACCAGGAACAACTTCTGGTGCGCCTCTGGACGATGAATAGTATGAACGCTGATGCTGACGGCCAGCTCACACGTCCGGCATCCAAGTTGGCGTTTGACGCCACGGCGGAGTTGAAGCCAAGCTTCAAGTATCTGACGGGCTCGGAAATAGAAAAGACGGTTACCGAAGCGGCTTACCACAATCAGATCGCGCACAATTTCAGGAAACACATGAAAGACGGCCGGCGCGATTCGTAACACTGAAACGGTGAGCGACTTGAAATTGAGGTGCGGCGTAGCGGCGCCAAAAGTACGTTGGGTATTAACGTCGTAGCTTTCTGCGGGGGGAACAGAAACGGATCGAAGTGCCCTCTGCGGAGGGCCAGTACGGTGTTTCCATGTCAAACGATAGCTCGATTGATCGATGGCTGTTTAAAGAGTACTTCCTCATTCCTCAGGCGGAACGTCCCATAGTGGGAAGCAACGAATGGTTCCGGTGGCTGGAGGAGTTTCAACGGCGTCACGCGGTCGATGGGTCACGCCTGACTCCGCCGCTGGCGAAACGAGCATGCCAGGTACTCTGGAATTCGAGATGATGAGTATCGATAAGGCTTAAGGTCCCGGGACGCTACCCGGACGAATTTTTTCCACCCGCACACTGCGCTCTAGTTAGGCGACAAGCACGTTCGCAAGGGCTTTAACGAAAGAGGAGCGGAGCAAACTCCGTGAGGTTGCGGCGCCAGACCATCCAGGTATGGGCGCCGGGAGTTTCGATGTCCGCGTGCTTGATGCCTTTGGATGCGAGCCACTTGCGGAAATTTCGATTGATGTCGATGAGATGGTCGTCGGTGCCGCAAGCAATCCACAGCAAGCGCATTTGTTGATTGGACTTCGCGTCCAGCGCAGGGAAGTCTTTGTCGAACTCCGGGGAAATGCCGCCCGAGCTAAAAGCACCGATCCAGGCGAATTGGTTCAGTGTATTCAGGCCAGTGAGCAAAGATTCAGAGCCGCCCATGGAGAGGCCGGCGATAGCGCGAGCGTTGCGGTCTTTTTTGACGAGATAAGCCGATTCGACTTGTGGAATGACTTCGGTGAGCAGGGCTTCGCGAAATTTGTCGAAGTTGCGCTGCGTGATGACGGGATCGTGGAAGACACCGGAATGGGGCTCGAGAACCTTTGGTTCGCCATAGCCGAGCGGCATGACGATCAGCATCGGCTTGGCTTTTCCTTGCGCAATCAGGTTGTCGAGAATCACGTTGGAGCGGCCGACAGCGGTCCACGCAGTCGCGTCGTCGCTGAATCCATGGAGCAGATAGAGGACGGGATAGGTTTGTTTGCCGCGAGGGTTGTAGCCGGGCGGAGTGTAAACGAAAAAGCCGCGATCGTCGCCTACAACACCAGATTTGTAGAAATGATGATGAATTTCGCCGTGAGGGACTGCGCCGATTTCCCAGGAAAGAGAGGCAGGTCCGGGGACGTGCATTTCGCTGGCGCGATAGAGAAAGTTTGGTTTTATTGCGTGATTCGAAGGATCGAAGAGGCCGACGCCGTCGGCGATGAACGAGTAGCCGTAAAAATCCGGCGCGAGCGGATCGGTGGTGACGGTCCACACACCCTGGTCGTCTTTTTGCATGGGCAAGGGCATGCTCGAACCTTCGATGGAGACGGCAACTTCTTTTACGTTGGGTGCGCGGAAGCGGAACGTCACGCTGCGATCGGCATGGACCTCGGGAGAAATCAGCGGGGGAGGCGGGGTTTGCGATCTTGTATTCTGCGATGAGGCTGCTAGGGCCAGGAACAGGACTGCGAGAGTAAGAGGCGTTCGTTTCACGGTTCACCCTGCACCGCTGTGGTGTGGATTCCTTGAAGTTCGAGCGGTTGCGCCGAGGCATGTTACATCATTCTGTGTTCGGTGGGAGCAAGGTGGCAATTGGGCTTGGAGCTCGAGAAATCCAGGGCTGAGGACGCGAGCTTTCATCTCGCTGTAACAAATTTTCCTACACACTAGCAGCACCCTAAGAGCAGGTAACCATGCCACGCATTTTACTTGATGACCCGCGCTACTACTTGAACCGGCACGTACAGTGGCTTGACTTCAACCGACGGGTGTTGGAAGAAGCGGGCGATCCAGGAAACCCACTGCTGGAGCGGGTAAAATTCCTCGCGATTACCGCGAATAACCTTGATGAATTTGTGGAGGTGCGTGTTTCGAGTTTTCTGCAGCGAATCGAGCATGGTTCGAGTGAATGCAGCGCCGATGGCCTTTCGACGGAAGAAGAATTGGCGCTAGTGACGGAAGTGATGCACACCTTTGTTCGAGATCAGTACAAATGTTTGAATGACGAGTTGTTGCCGCAGCTGGCGAAGGAGTCGATACGGGTGCTGCGGTTTTCTGAACTCGATGCGAAGGCGGAACAGTTTGCAAAGAATTTCTACAATCGGCGGGTGGCGCCGATGCTCACGCCGGTGACGGTCGATCCCTCGCATCCATTTCCGCATGTGTTGAACAAGGCGCTGTGCATTTCGTTCTTGTTGCGGCGGCGACGCGGCGGAAATGGCAAAGCGTATTTTGGAGTGGTCACGGTTCCTCGCGCGCTGCCTCGTCTGCTGTGCGTTCCCGCGCCCGGCAATGCGATTCATTACGTTCCGCTTCAGGAGATAATCTCGGCGTACGCACCGAAACTTTATCGCGGTTACGAAATTCTGGCATCGGCGCCGTTTCGCATCACGCGCAACAGCAATCTTTATCTGGAAGAAGAAGAAGCGCGCAATCTGATGGACGCCATCGACTCACAAGTGGCGCTGCGACGGAAGGGCTGGGCGGTACGGCTGGAAATTGAAACGGGTGCGCACGCGGACATTGTGGAACGCCTAGTGACGACATTTGAACTCGACGAATCGCTGGTTTTCCGTGTTCCGGGGATGGTGAATTTGCAGCGGCTGTTTCATTTGTATGAAGAGACGCCGCGGCCCGCGCTGAAATATCCACCGTTCGCAGCGAAGCAAGTGCACATTGGCCACGACGCCGATTCGCTTTTTGCGGCTCTGCGCCATCAGGATGTTCTGCTTCACCATCCTTACGAGTCGTACGATGCCGTGGTGAATTTTCTTGAAACCGCGGCGCACGACCCGCACGTTCTCTCGATGAAGCAGACGCTGTACCGCACGAATACGGATTCGCCGATTGCGCGCGCGCTGCTGGAGGCCGCTTCGAAAAAAGAAGTTACGGTAGTCGTGGAACTGAAAGCCAGCTTCGACGAAGCTTCGAACATTCGCTGGGCGCGAAGTCTCGAAGACGCGGGCGTGCAAGTCTTTCATGGGCTGGCGGGACTTAAAACGCACGCAAAGCTCGCTCTTGTGGTGCGGCAAGATCCTGATGGAAAGATCCGGAGGTACGCGCATCTTGGTACTGGAAACTACAATCCGTCGACTGCGCGCTACTACACTGATTTCAGTTTGCTGACTTGCGATGAAGCGATCACGGCCTCGGTGAACGACGTTTTTAATTTTTTGACGGCGTATGCCGAGCAGCCGAACTACAAGCCGCTATTCGTTGCGCCGCGTGACCTTGCAAAGAACTGTATTGCGTTGATCGATCGCGAAGCTCGCAACGCAAAACGCGGCCGCCCGGCGCGAATCATCGCGAAAGTAAACGCACTCGTCGATCCTCCCCTGATTCAGGCGCTTTATCGTGCATCGCAGGCCGGAGTGGAAATTGATCTGATTGTGCGCGGCCAGAGCGCGTTGGTTCCCGGATTGCGCGGTGTCAGCAGCCGCATTCGAGTGCGCAGCATCGTAGGGCGCTTCCTAGAGCACAGCCGGATTTTTTACTTTGAAAACGCCGGCGATCCGGAAATCTATCTGGGTAGCGCCGACTGGATGCAGCGGAATCTTTACGAGCGTGTTGAAGTGTTGTTCCCACTGAAAGATCCGGAGCTGCGCCGCCGTGTCACGAACGAAATCCTTCCGGTTTATCTGGCGGACACGCGTAGCGCACGGCTGCTCGGGGCTGACGGAAAGTATTCGCGTCCGCGAGCGTCTCGTAATGGCCACGGGATGTCCGCACAGGAGCAGTTGATGCGCGCCGCGCATCGGCCAGCTTCCGCATTCGACACCGGTGCGCGCAAGACAAAACGCAATATCAACGGAGCGGTCTATACTTCGTCTGCAGCCAGCGCCGCCCCTGATGACCCCACGACCGAATCCGCCTCGCAGGATTCCCTAAATGCAAGCGTATGACCTGATTGTCATCGGCTCCGGGCCGGGCGGGCAAAGAGCCGCGATCCAAGCAGCAAAGTTCGGCAAACGAGTTGCGATCATCGAAAAGCGAGCGGCAGTCGGCGGCGTGTGCATCAACACCGGCACAATTCCCAGCAAGACGATGCGCGAAGCGGTGCTGCACCTCTCTGGTTTCTACTACCAAAATTTCTACGGCGCCAACTATCACGTGAAGGATGTCGTGACGATGTCCGATCTGAATTATCGGGTGCACCGTGTCATCGAAAATGAAGTTGCGGTGATTCAGGATCAGCTGCAGCGCAATGGAGTGGACCTGCTGCACGGCATGGGAAGTTTTCTGGACACGCATCACTTGCAGGTGGATAACGGAACCGGCCGCAATCAACTGGAAGGTGCAAATATATTGATTGCCACGGGAACGAAACCGGCCGTCAATGCGAAAGTTCCTGTGAACGGCAGAACCATCATCGACAGCGATCAGATTCTCGATATGACGCAGCTGCCGAAGACGCTGATTGTGGTGGGCGGCGGTGTGATCGGCGTGGAATACGCGTGCATGTTCGCGACGCTGGGCGTGCGTGTGACGATTGTGGAGAAGCGACCGCGGCTGCTGGAGTTTGCGGATACCGAAATGGTTGAGGCGTTGACGTACAACATGCGCGACCGGCGCGTGACGATGCGGCTGAACGAAGAAGTGGACAGCGTGGAGGAACTGCCGGACGGGCGCGTGGCGGCAATGCTGGTAAGCAACAAGCGCGTGATGGGTGATGCGTTGCTTTACGCCGTGGGCCGTCAGGGCAATGTGGACGGGCTGAATCTTTCCGCGGCGGGAGTGGTGGCCGATGAGCGTGGCCGCATTCACGTGGACGCCGATTATCGCACCGCGCAGCCACACATTTTCGCGGTGGGCGACGTGATTGGATTTCCAAGCCTGGCTTCGGTTTCGATGGAGCAAGGACGAATCGCGGCGGCGCGGGCGTTTAACTTGAAGATTCAGAGCGATCCTGCCGCGTATCCCTATGGCATTTACACGATTCCGCAAATTTCTTTCATAGGAAAAACGGAAGAGCAACTGACGCAGGAAGACGTGCCGTATGAGGTGGGGATGGCGTACTATCGCGAAATCGCGCGTGGGCAGATTTCGGGACAAACGGAAGGGCGGCTGAAATTGCTATTTCACCGCGAAACGCTGGAGCTGCTCGGTGTTCACATTTACGGCGAAGAAGCGGCCGAGCTGCTGCATATCGGACAGGCGGTTTTTACGTTGAAGGGCAAAGTGACGTACTTCGTGAACACGGTTTTCAACTACCCGACGCTTGCGGAGTGCTACAAGGCGGCGGCGTTCAACGGGCTAAACCGGCTGAACTGACTGACATCCATCCACCTACGGACGCGGATTTTTCTGTAAGAAGCCCACGCCACGGACAATCCGCCAATGTTTGGTGGCTACTTCGTTGCAAAATTCAGGGAACGCGGAGTTCCACGCGGCATCATCTGAAAAAAGCAACCCGCCGGGGCGCAGATAGGGAAAAGCGGTGCGATATTCCCACAACATATGATCGTAAGTGTGCAGGCTATCATGAATGAAGATATCAATTGAGCCGAGCCTGGTTAGAAGCGATGGCAACAAAACACGCGAATCGCCGAGCAGGAGATTCCATCGTGATTTGAGCCACTCCGGTACAATCCAACCGAGCGGTTTGCCGGCTGGAAGGAACTGAGGATCGTCGAGCCCAATCGAATGTAGAGTGCCGCGCTGGTTCTTCTGAAGCGCAAGCAGAATGTGCGCCGACGAAACGCCATTAGCAACGCCCGTTTCCACGACAATCTCTGGCTGGAAGGCACGAATAGCGATGTACTGCAGGAGCACCTTTTTTGCGTACAGATCGGCGCCGGCACTCTGGACTTTCAGCGCTCGGAATGTTTTCTCTGCATCTTGGATTCGATTGGCAAAGTCTGGGGTTTGAAGCGGCTCCTCGAGGAAGCCGCGAATCCGCCTAGCCGAGACGCCCGTGATCGCCGAGAGGAAGCGCTCGTCAGCCAGCACGAGTTCGCGATATAGCGACGCGAGCGCGTACCGTGGATTTCCGACTGTGAAGCGCAGACGCTCGCCAAAATTTCGGACAAGCCATCTCATGGTGTTCTGGTTTTCTGGTGCAACATAGGGATCGAGAGAAGAGTATAGACTCGTTTGCTTTTCAATAGAACGCACCTGGAAGCCTGCTAGGGAAAGTGGCCGCGAGCGCGCAGGCTGGGGCGGGCAGGGCGTGGTCGAGCGCGACGGTGATTCCTACAGGTATTCCGTAAGAGCAGAGTCCAGCAAGAAATCGGAGACAACAGCAATCCCAGCAGCAATCGGGCATTGCTCTAAAAGCCGTTCGCAGGATACAATGAAAGGTTCAGGAGGAGTGTTTTTGTGCTAACGATTCGACTAGCCAGGATTGGAAAGAAAAAGAAACCGTTTTATCGTGTAGTAGTCATTGAGAGCAGTAAGCCCCGCAACGGGCGTGTGGTGGAATTGGTCGGTACGTATGATCCGCTCAAGAAGCCCGCGGAGATCAAGTTGGACGCCGAGCGCGTAAAGTACTGGCTCGGAACGGGCGCTCAGCCAAGCGACACCGTGCGCAGCTTTATCCGCCTGCAGAAAATCGCGTAATTTCAGCGTACCTCCTGCATCGCATCTTTGGGCAAGTTTTTTCAGAACCCCCCTGCGGCAACGGGGGGTTCTGCATCTAAGGAACTAATCCGTTTGGTCCCCGAAAGTGGAGAACAGGAGGCGCCGGAATGAAGGAACTGGTGGAAGTCATCGCCAGGGCACTCGTGGATCACCCGGACGACGTAAAAGTAGAGACCGTCGACGGGCCGCAGGCAACGATTGTGGAGCTGCGGGTGCATCCCGAGGATTTAGGCAAGGTCATCGGACGGCAGGGGCGCACGGCAAAGGCCATGCGAACGCTGCTCGGTGCTTCGGGTATGAAGGTTCACAAGCGCTTCACGCTCGAAATCGTGGAAGAATAAAGCTTCCGCCGAATGAGTTTTCCATCAGAACCGAAGTTCGTAACCGTGGCGCGAATTCTTCGTGCGCGCGGGAATAAAGGCGAAGTTGCCGCCGAGTTGTTGACTGATTTTCCTGAACGTCTCCCCGAAATAAAAGAAATGTCTCTTCGTGAGCAGTCCGGAGCGCGCCGCGGTGTTGTACTGCGCGCATTTTGGGTGGACCGCAATCATCCCGGAAAAGGCGTGTTTCATTTCGAAGGGGTGAACTCCATTGACGATGCGGAAAAACTGCGCGGCCTAGAAGTGCAGATTCCTCTGGAGCGCCGCGCGGAAGTGCCCGCTGGTAGTTTTTTTGTGACCGATCTCATTGGATGCTCGGTTTTTGAGCTTGCCGCAACTGCATCGCCCGTCAGTTCTTCGCCGTGTTCGCTTGCGCAGGCTCCCGCGCTGCTTGGGAAGGTACGCGACGTTTATTTCCCAGGTGAAGGCCAGCCCGGAACTCCGCTGCTCGCGGTGGATACTTCGCGCGGTGAATTACTCGTGCCTCTCGCCGAAGATATTTGCAAACGGCTAGACGTCGTTGCCCGCAGAATCGAAGTGCAGCTGCCTGAGGGTTTGCGGGAATTGAATCCATAGCGCGGCAATCGCAACGCTGTTAAGCGTTAACTGGCGCTGCTACACTGAAGCGATTTCAACTCCCATGCGTTTTGACCTGATCACAATCTTTCCGGAGTTTTTTTCGGGGCCGCTCGAGCACGGCATCGTTCGGAAGGCTCGCGAATGCGGATTGATCGAAATCCAGGTGCAGGATTTGCGCGTATTCACGAAAGACAAACATCGCACCGTGGATGATCGGCCGTTTGGCGGCGGTGAAGGAATGGTGCTGAAGCCAGAGCCGCTGTTTGAGGCGGTGGAATTCTTGCTTGGGGATTCGATGGGCGATGCCGAGGCGAAACGCGCACTCGATTCGAAAACCGCGATCGTGCTGCTGTCGGCGGCGGGCAAACGCTTCACGCAGGAAACGGCGAGGCGTTACGCGCAAATGGAGCGCATCGTGTTTATCTGTGGAAGGTACGAAGGCGTGGACGAACGTGTTGCGGAACATCTGGCAACGGAGGAAGTCTCGATTGGGGATTTCGTTTTGTCCGGGGGCGAATTGCCCGCGGCGTTGATCATCGACGCGGTAACGCGGCTACTGCCCGGAGCCCTCGGCAACGAAGCGTCCTCTCAAAACGAATCATTCAGTCTGCTTGAGCGCGCGGAGCAATCCGAGGCCGGCGCGCTGCACAAAGCGCTTTCGGCTAGTCGCGGGCTGCTCGATTATCCTCACTACACACGTCCTGCGGATTTTCGCGGCTGGAAAGTCCCCGAAGTTCTGATCGGCGGCAACCACGCCGAAGTCGCCAAGTGGCGGCGTGCTTGTGCGCTCGAAAAGACGCGCCGTAACCGGCCCGACCTTTCCAGCCTCTAATGCATGCGAACCTGTAAACGGGCGGCTTTAATTGCGAGTGAGAGTTTCCGAGCGATTTGGCAACCAAGCGAGGGGTCATGAGCAGCGGGAAAAAGGAAACGCGGGACGAACTGCAGCGTCCGATTGCCATTTACTACGAGCATCCGGACTGGTTCCGGCCACTGTTTCAGCGATTGGATGAGAGCGGTGTGCCTTGGAAGAAGATCGAAGCAGGCAATCACCAGTATGACGCGACCTCCGCCGAAGAAGAATTTTCGTTGCTGTTCAACCGGATGAGCCCTTCGGCGTGGCAACGCGGGCTGGGACACTGCATTTTCTATACGCTCGATTACCTCGCACACCTGGAAGCAAAAGGCGTGCGCGTCGTGAACGGCTATCGCGGCTTCGCGCACGAAATTTCAAAGGCGCAGCAGCTTACGAATCTGGAAAAGCTTGGACTGCCTTACCCCAAGGCGCGGGTCATCAACCATCCATCGCAGGCTCTGGGAGCGGCGGAAGCGATCGGATTTCCAGTGGTAATCAAGCCAAACATCGGAGGAAGCGGAGCGGGCATCGAGAAATTTTCTTCGCCGGGGGACCTGCGCCGGGCTGTGGAGGAAAAGCGCCTGTATTTCGGAATCGATTCGACCGCGCTGGTGCAGGAAGCTTTTACTGCACGCAACGGCGTGATTACGCGAATCGAAGTGCTTGGCGGGAAGTATCTTTACGCCATCCGGATCCACACCACTGGCGAGAGTTTCAATCTATGTCCTGCCGATATTTGCCAGAACACCAAAGGCGAGGAGTTAATGCGCATCGCGTGCCCAGTAGACGCTCCAAAAAGCGGCATGAAGGTGGAAGCCTATACTCCGCCTGCCCAATTGATCGAAGATGCCGAACGCATCATGGAGCTGGCGGGAGTGGAAGTCGGCGGAATCGAATATGTAACAGACGACCGCACCGGGCGGCAACTCTACTATGACGTGAATGCGCTTTCTAATTTTGTTGCCGATCCAGTCCGCGTGATTGGCTTTGATCCTTACACGCGGCTGGCGGAATTTTTGATTGACGAAGCAATTCGCCACGAAGCGACTCGCGGAGAAAAGGCTGCTGCCGGCGGAGCTCAACGATGAGATACGGATACTGGCTTCCGGTTTTTGGCGGCTGGCTGCGCAACGTCGAGAACGAAAACATGCAAGCGACGTGGACTTACGTGAAGAAGCTGGCGCAGCGCAGTGAGGCGATCGGCTTCGACCTGACATTAATTGCCGAGTTGAATCTGAACGACATCAAAGGGATGGAAGCACCGTCTCTGGACGCGTGGTCGACAGCGGCGGCACTTGCCGCCGTTACGGAACGAATCGAATTGATGGTCGCAGTTCGGCCAACGTTTCATTTGCCGGCGCTGCTGGCGAAGCAGGCGGCCAATATCGATCACATCAGCAACGGGCGGCTTACTTTGAATGTTGTTTCGTCGTGGTGGGCAGAGGAAGCGCGCAAGTACGGCGTGACTTTCGAGCAGCATGATGATCGCTACGCGCGCACAAGAGAGTGGCTGGATGTTTTGGACGGCACGTGGAAGCAGGAGCACTTTTCTTATTCCGGCAAATATTATCGTGTTGAGGACAATGTCCTCGAGCCGAAACCGGTTTCGAAGCCGCGACCAACACTATATGCGGGTGGAGAATCACCGGCAGCGAAAGAATTGATCGCTGAAAAGTGCGACGCCTACCTGATGCATGGTGATCCGCCAGAACGTGTGGGCGAAAAGATCAAGGATCTTCGCGAACGCCGCGCACGGCACAATTTGCCTCCGCTGAAATTCGGCGTGGCAGGGTACGCCGTGGTTCGACAGACGCAACGCGAAGCCGAGGACGAGGTGCGGCGCATCACGGATGTGCAGCAGTCCGCGGCTGGCTACGCGAACTATCAAGAGTGGCTGGCAGGAACTCAGCTGGAGCAGCGTGTTTCGCTGGAAGATTACTCCGTTTCGAATCGCGGATTGCGCTCTGGCCTGGTGGGCACCCCAGAGCAGGTAGCCGAGCGCCTCGCCGAATTTGAAAAGGTCGGCGTCGACCTGGTGCTGCTCCAGTTCAGCCCGCAACTCGAAGAAATGGAGCACTTCGCGCGGACGATTATCAAGCGCAGCTCGTCAGTTTCGGCGTCGGCCTAGGGCTGTGCAACACCAAGACTCCGCCGAAGCTCTCTGTCATCCGTTAGTACTTCGTCCGTCTGCATCCCGATTTGGCTAGAAATACGAGCGGTTTTTGCCTATAATTATTGTTTGTCTAAGAAGAGCTGGCCCCGCCTGAGTGGGTCTGCAGGGAATAAGGAACATGAATCCGGTAATTCGTAAGCTGCATGAAGCGCAATTGCGTAAAGATTTGCCTGAGTTTCGTCCGGGCGACACCGTGAAGGTGAATGTGCGCCTGCAAGAAGGCGAAGGCGAGAAGGTCAAGGAACGCATCCAGGTATTCGAGGGTGTGGTGATTTCGAAGAAGGGTCGGGCCTCCAGCGCGACGTTCACGGTCCGCCGTGTGAGCTTTGGCACTGGCGTGGAACGTATTTTTCCGCTGCACTCGCCGACAATCTCCTCGATTGAGGTGACCGGCAAGGGCCACGTACGCCGTGCGCGGCTGTACTACCTGCGCGACCTCAGAGGCAAGGCAGCCCGCATCAAGCGCGCCGGAAAGGCCCGCGAGGAAGTCGACACGGCTATCGCGGCCGCCGGCTCCAGCACACAAGCGTAATTCGAATCGCGGCGTTCGCGCCGTGACGCACAACGATTCCAACCAAGCCTCTCCCTCCAACGGGAGAGGCTTTTTTCCGCCGGGTCTCACGCAACTCCATCATTTCAACAGCCACAATTTTAGTTTCGCAAACAGTGGAATAGGCCTTCGCGTGCCATGCTAGAATTTGCGCGAACAACGCATGACGCGCCTGTGCTCATCCCGTTTCGAACGAGCCGCGCGGCAACTCGGCTGGACGCGCATTGCCGGCATTGACGAAGCCGGGAGGGGAGCGCTCTTCGGTCCGGTGGTGGCCGCGGCGGTGATCCTCAATCCCAAACGGCGCATCGTAGGGTTGGACGACTCCAAAAAACTTTTGCCCGAGCGGCGCGACGACTTAGCCGTTCGCATTCGTCAGCACGCGCTGGCCTGGGCGGTCGCGGAAGTGGACGCTTCGCGCATCGACGCGTGGAACATCTATCAGGCCAGCCGTCAGGCAATGACCGCTGCCTTAGAACAGCTCTCCATTGTGCCGGACTATCTGCTGATTGATGCCATGCAACTGGATGTTTTGATCGAGCAGAAATCGCTGATCAAGGGCGACGCGCGCAGCGTTTCCATCGCCGCCGCTTCCATCCTGGCGAAAACTCACCGTGATACTCGCATGAACGAGTGGGATGCGATTTATTCCGGGTACGGGTTGGCGCAGCACAAAGGCTATGGCACGCCGGAACATCTGGACGCGCTGAAGCGCCTGGGACCAACTCCGCTGCATCGGCACTCCTTCGCTCCGGTTCGGGAGGCGGGTTGTTGGTCCACGGGAGCAACGCAAACGCCTCTGCCGATTTTCGACTGAACACACCTCATGAAAACAAAATGGAAGATGCTGGCGGGGTTTTTGGCTGTGGGAGTTTCGAGTCGTCTAACCACGATTGCAACGGCACTCGCGCAAAAGGAAAGAACCACGGTCCTGGCTCGAACACCGCCAATGGGCTGGAACAGTTGGGACGCTTACGGGGAAAGTGTGAGCGAGACGGATATCCGCGCGAATGCATTATGGATGGCGCAAAACTTGAAATCGCACGGCTGGGAATACGTTGTCGTCGATATGGGCTGGTACATCACGAATCACACCGGCGAAACCAACGCCAAAAATTCGAAATACAGTGTCGATGAATTCGGCCGGTTTACGCCCGCGACAAATTCGATTCCTTCTGCGAACTCTGGCGCGGGGTTCAAACCGCTTGCCGATTACGTGCATTCGCTGGGACTGAAATTCGGAATCCACATTCTTCGCGGTATTCCAAAGCAGGCGGTCGAAGCAAATCTGCCGGTCGAAGGATCGTCCTTTCACGCAGCCGATGCAGCCGACACGAAAGACACTTGCCCTTGGAACCCCTTCAACTATGGAGTCGATCCCGCCAAGCCCGCCGGCCAGGCGTACTACGACTCCATCGCGCGGCTTTATGCACAATGGGGTGTGGACTTCCTGAAAGTGGATTGTATTTCGAGTCACCCGTACAAGGGAGAAGACATTCGGATGATCCGCGAAGCGCTCGACAAAACCGGTCGCCCGATTCTACTGAGCCTCTCACCAGGACCGGCGCCTCTCGATAAAACGCACGAGATGCAGAAGTACGCACAACTGTGGCGTATTTCCGATGATGTGTGGGACGTCTGGAAGACGACGGAGAACTTTCCGCAGGGTCCGGGAAATCAATTTGTGCGAGCCGCTGCCTGGGCGGCGCACTCCGGACCCGGCCACTGGCCCGATGCGGACATGTTGCCACTCGGCAGCTTGAGGCCGTCGGCGGGCTGGGGCGAATCGCGTGAAACGCGGCTGACCAAGGAAGAGCAACGGAGCTTGCTGACGCTGTGGTGCATGTTCCGTTCTCCACTGATCATGGGCGGAAACCTTACGGCGCTCCAAAAGGATTCATGGACGACTTCGCTTTTGACAAATGATGAAGTGTTGGCCGTCGACCAGCATTCAAAGGATAACCGCGCCGCCCTACAAACGGAGAATTCCGCGGTGTGGGTGTCGCGCCCGGCTGAAGGCCAGGGCTATTATGTCGCGGTTTTCAATCTGAGCGATCAGCCCCAAACTTTGCAATATGATTGGAAGGAGTTGGGACTTGCAGCGGGCCAGTACAAGGTACACGATCTCTGGGAACACAAAGAAGTTGGCCCGATAGCCCTGCTGAAGTTAAATTTGTCTCCTCACGCTTCGACTCTTTACAAAATCGTTCCCCAGTAGCGCGGTCCGTCTAGTCGAACTAGCGATAAGACAACTTTGGGTACCACTTTTCGCCGCGGCCTTCGGGCGTGTAATCGAAAAGATTCCACAACGGCCAGATCAGATCGACGTGTCGGCCGTCCTGACCAGGATCGCGAGGCGCAAACAATAACTCCGTGTGATAAAAGTGATAAATCTTGCCCTCCCGTCTGACAAAAACATTCAGCGACGGAAGCTGGTCGCCTTCTTTGTTCTCTCCGCGGTAGTCGAGGTTGTACGTGTTTCCTGCCGAAGACAGCAGCCGCAAATTGCGCCAGCCCCGTTCCCGGGCTAGGGTTCGAATGCGTTCAAGGGGTGATTTCGCGACCACCACAAAATTGAGCCGGTCGCGCACGTGGGGCGCCGTACCGTTCAGCCCATCCAGAATGGAGGTGCAGGATGTGCACGGCGCGGCCATTGCCGGGCCGTACATGTAGCTATAAACCAGAAGGCTGTCTTTGCCGGGATCGAACAGCTCGGAAAGGGGTGTTTGGCGAACCCCCTGCTCCGACAGGTCGGTTGGACCTTCGTCGAAAACATAGTGCGGAGCTACTTGGCCGCCCAGGGGTAGTTTTCTTCTCGCTGCGGCGACGGCCTCAATTTGTCGCCGCAGCTCGATTTCTGCGGTGAGGAGTTCATTGCGAGCTTTTCGATATTCCGCAGTTTCTTGGGGGAAACTCAATGCGGGACTTGCCGTGGACATGCGGCCTCCTTGAAGGGATCTTTGGACTATGCGACGCGGGTACCCAGTTTGCGGCCCTGACACCTTAACTGGCAAGGAGAGCCTCGCTGTGGCCCTGAACCTTACATCTGACCTTAGCGGACAGGCGCGGCATAGCGTATCTGTTACGGGGATAACTGCCTGCTCACATGCCGCAGCGCCTGCGTTGACTCCCCTATCTCCCGCCTGTAGCGTACAAGAGTGGCGTCCTACCGCTTTTAGAGCGGATGCGCCGATTTGTGGTCAGACTTAGGCCGACCGACCGCTCCGTGATCGCGCCTGAGTTGTCCGCCCAGCCGCAAGATGACTGAGGAGAAAGTCTTGGAAGCGCTCGCATCAACCGCTTTTGCGGTTGCATTTGAGTTGACCGCTCTGCGGTCACGTCTCGATCGAGCGCCATCCGGGTTCATGCATGGCCTATAACAAAAGTAAGTTCGTCGAAGCCGCACAGAAACTGTTGAACCAGGGCAAGGTCCCCCAGGCCATTGCGGAATACCAGCACATTCTGAAGTACGAGCCGAAGGATCAGGTCACGTTGATGACCATCGGCGAGCTTTACATTCGCCAGGGTGAAACCTTCCGGGCAATCGAATATTTTGAACGTCTGGCGCAAATCTTTGTCGGCGACGGATTCCTGACGAAGGCCATCGCGGTTTACAAGCGCATCGCGAAGCTGGCGCCAGAGGAAATCAAACCGCTCGAGCGGCTGGCTGACTTGTACGTGCAGCAGGGCGTAATGAGCGAAGCGCGCCCGCTGTTCCTCCAGCTCGCGGAAATTCATTTGAAGCACAACCGTCAGACCGAGGCGGTTGCCCTGCTGAGAAAGCTTCTGCTTGCGGAACCCGACAATCTTCGCATTCAGATTCGCCTCGCCGATCTCTATCAGGCGATGGGGAAACCAGCCGAGGCCGTCGAAACATATGTTTCGGCAGCACAGCGTGCGCTCGCCCGTGGCGACCACGCGGAGTCCGACAAGCAATCGGACAAAGCCTTGAAGCTCGATGCTGCGAATGCGGCGGCGCTCACGGTGAAGGCGCGTTCTGCCTCGTCGCAGGGACGTTTTGCGGATGCTGCGGAGTTCCTGAAAAATCTGCCCGGACTTGAAAAGGGAGGCGAACAGAGCGAATTCCTGCTCGACCTCTACCTCAAGTCCGAGAATTGGGATGCCGCCACCGCGCTGGCCCTGAAAGTCTTCGACGGCGACGAAAAGAATTTTGGCCTCGCGCAAAAAGTAGCCGAATCTTTGTTGGAATCGGCACAATCGGAGCGGGCACTCGCTCTGGTATCCCGGCTGCGCGTTCCTATGCTCGATTCTGGAGAGCACGACGCCGTAACGCGCCTCCTGAGTGAGCTTGCCTCGAAAATGCCCGGCCGGCTCGAGCCACTTGAATGGCTCGTCGATTCTTACGGACGGACCAGCGATTCCTTCCGCATGCCGGACGCGCTTGCGCAACTTGGCGACGCTTTGGTTGCCGCAAAACAGCTCGCTCGCGCCAAGGAAGTATTCGAACAATTGGTCGATCGCCAGCCCGAAAGCGATTCCGTCAAACGGAAGCTCAATGACGTTTTGCGGCGTATGGGATTGCCTGCACCAGAGGAAGAACCTGAGATCGTTGAGTCGCTACAAGCGGAAATTCCGCAGCCGGAAGCCCCAAAACTGCGGCCGGACATCGTTACGCCGCCTGAAGAACGTGTGGCGGCGGCTGCGGTGGTGGAAGATCCACTGGATGAAGAGACACAGAAATTCATTACGCAGTCACTCACCGACGTCGATCTCTTTGCGAGCTATGGCCTGACGCAAAAAGCAATTGGCCTGCTTGAGGCGATTCTGCGCCGCACGCCAACTCACACGCCGACGCTCGAAAAACTTTTGGACTTTGTGCTTGGAGCGGGCGACGACCGGCGCACGGCGGAGCTCGCCGCACAGCTGGAACGAATTCACCGCGACCACGGAGATACAGCGGGCGCCGAACGGTTTGGCGAGCTGCGCCGGAGATTCCAGCGCGCAGCAGGTCTTTCCGATGAAGAGATCGCCGCGGCAGCGAATCCACATGCGGTTCCAGCGGTCACCGAAAATTCGGCCGCTGCTGAAGAGACAGTCGAAGAACTGCCGGTCTCGATCGATCCTGCGCCAGCTCCGGCCGGAGTCACCACATCTGTCCCGCCGCCGCCGAAACCCGCTGCCCCAGCAGCGCCCGTTCACGAGGTCGATCTGTCGGACGAATGGGCCTCGCTCCTCGAACAGAGTGCCACGACAGAGGCGACACCCGCCGAAAAGGTGCCCGCGCCGGCAGCGGAGATTCCTCCCGCCAAAAAATCACCTCCAGTCCAGCCGCCGCCAGTTTCCGCAGTCCCGCAGGAATTCGATATTTCCGAATTTCAGATTCCAATCGAAACTCCGGAGCCCGCACCGGCGTCCCCGTTTGCGGCCATTTCTGCCGAGGCGTCGGCTGAAATCCCCGCAGAGATTGCGCCGCCAGAGACACCTGCGCCTGCTCAAGAAGAAACCGTCGGTTCTATCCCGGTGGCTCAGGAAAGCGCCAAGGAAGTCGCGCCGCCGCCTCCTCCGCCGCCCAAAAGTGCGGTTCCGAAGGAATCCGAGCCCGTTCCTGAAATTGAGCTTGATCAGGAATATGAACTCGTTCTCACACCGGAGGCCGACGCGGACGCTCCCGAAACTACCGCACCGGCCGAACCTGAAACCGTGAAGCTGGGCGGTCCGCAGGTCCTGGCTTCCGACCAGTTCCTTCGAGACCTCGCGAACGAAATAGATCAGTTGGGAATGGACCAGCTGACTCCGTCATTTTCCGAGCCTGCCACGAAGGAACAAGCGCGAGTTCCAGCCGCGAAGGCCGAAACTCCGGTGTCGCCCGCTGAACACGAACCATTGAAAGAAGTTTTCGAGGAATTCCGCGCGGAACTTGGCGAGATGGGCGCGGAGGACGAAGACCTTGAAACTCACTACAATCTGGGAATCGCGTTTCGCGAAATGGGCCTGCTTGAAGAAGCGATCAGCGAATTTCAGAAGGTCGCCAAAGCCAATGAACGCGGCAAGGCATTTCGCTACGCGATGCAATGCTGCACGTTGCTGGGCCTTGCGTTCATGGAAAAAGGGCAGCCCTCGATCGCCGCGATCTGGTATGAACGCGCTCTGCGCACTCCCGGTGTCGACGCAGAAAGTACCTTGGCCTTGCGGTATGATTTAGGGGTCGCCCAGGAATCCGCGAACGACCTGGATGCGGCACTGAAGAGCTTCTCGCAGGTCTATGCGGTGAATATCGACTACCGCGACGTGGCGGACCGTATCGCCGCTCTTCAGAAAACCACGCGCTGACTACGGCGCATCCAGGTTCTCCGGCGTTCATGAATAAAGCGTTGCGGGCCATGCTGATCGTGTTGTGCTTCGAAATGGGAGCGCTGCTGCTCTATCTGCCGTGGTCGAATTTCTGGGAACAGAACTACTTCCTCATCCACTTCCCCACGCTCGTGCCATTTGCGTTGCATCCTTCCGTACGCGGATTGGTCAGCGGACTCGGCGTGCTTGATATTTTTGTTGCGTTGGGCCTGCTTCAGTCCCGCCCGGAAGCTCCTCGTGTCTCTCCTCGCTAAGCCGTCGCAGCCAATCTTGTGTTACGTGACGGACCGCCGCAGCCTGCCGCTTTCCACCTCCGCCGATGCGCACCACCTGTTGTTCGATAGCGTGGAACGGGCCGCAGCGGCAGGCGTCGATTGGATCCAGCTGCGTGAAAAGGATTTCTCCGGCAAGGAATGGGAAGAGCTGGTGTACGAGTCGTTGCGCCGAATCTCTCGCGCCGGCTCCCGAACGCGAGTACTTGTGAATGACCGTCTTGACGTGGCGCTGGCTTGCGGTGCTGGCGGTGTACACCTGAGCGAAAACGGAATTCCGGTTGCCGACGCTTGCCGGTTGCGAGACGATTTTCTTTCTTCTCACGGTGAAAAACGCAATTTTCTTGTTGGCGTTTCCTGCCATTCCCTGGGGGCTGCGCTGGGAGCGGCACGCGCTGGCGCGGATTATATCTATTTCAGCCCGATTTTTTACACGCCATCGAAAGCCAACTATGGCCCACCGCAGGGGCTCGAACGGCTCGCAACGGTCTCGAAAGCGTTAGCCATTCCGGTAATCGCCATCGGCGGAATCTCCGCTGAAAATGCTGCCGGTTGCTTCCAAGCAGGCGCCGCGGGCGTCGCCGCAATCCGTTTGTTCCAGGAGTCGCCAGAGTTGACGCAAATCTTGCAGACCTTACACGCCCGCCAGCAGTCGACTTCCGTGTAGTGTGGGATTACTTTTCCGAGAGGCGGCGCAGCAGCCGGATTTGTCCAGCGTGATACACGTCGTGAAACGCCACGCCCCAGAGCATACGCAGCACTTTGGGAGTCACAGGTTTTGCTAATGCAGTCCTGACGGCATCGCGCAAAGCCTCGTGTTCCTGCCGCAGAATTGCTTTGTCCGCCTGCCACGCGGATTCATTCAACTTCCCCGCCTCCGGCCGTGGAAAAAAGTTGCTTCCCTCGAGCGCGAATGAGCCGCGTTTCCCGCCTTGCAAGCGGCGCCGAACGGCGTATTTCCAATAGGCTGCATGCAGCGCTTCTTCCCAGATATTGTGGCGATTTGGTCCAGGCCGCCACGCAGCCTGCTTTGCGCTAACTCCCTTCATTGATTGCCACAGATTCGGGCCATGCCAGGTCTTGCGCTCAAAGGCTTCCTCGAACAGATCGAGAATCACGGAATCAGCATTCATGGCGATCCTCCGAAACAATCTCGAAGCAAGCTTCGCGCGGGTCGTGCGGCAGAGTCAAACCTAGACACAGGTTGGGAAAAGTTTATATGCAAACGTCTTGCAACTGATATAGGACTAAGCTAGTCTGATATGTCATGATTGCAAATCACTTGCAAGGAGACGCCTTTGATTCGTTTGCGCCTGGCTCTTGTCGCCGTGGCATTCGCGTTACTTTCCCCGGTTTTTTCACGGCCTCTGGCGGCCCAGGAAAATCCGTACTTTGTTACCTACGATCACAACCTTGAGGAGCCTGGAAACCTCGAAGTCGAATACTTCTCGACGTTTGGCACACAACGTACGGGAAACGACTTTCATTCCTACTGGACTGAACTGGAGTATGGAGCAACGGCCTGGTGGACCACCGAATTCTATTTGGACGCCCAGACAACGTTTCACGACAGCACGGCCTATTCCGGGTTCAAGTGGGAGAACCGCTTTCGGCCCCTGAAGCACGAGCACTGGATCAACCCGGTGTTGTACGTTGAATACGAAGACATAAACGGCACCGACAAGACCCTCAAGGAAGTGGTTGGCCACGACGTCGAATCAGACTATCTGACGTCAAACGCGGAAGCACGGCGAGAGCATAAACGCGAAGTAGAACTGAAACTGATCCTTTCCAGCAACACCAAGGGCTGGAATTTTTCAGAGAACATCATCGCGGAAAAGAATCTGTCCAACGAGCCGTGGGAGTTTGGTTACGCGCTCGGCGCCAGCCGTCCACTCTCGTTGAAAGCTTCCGCGAAACGATGCACTTTCTGCCGGCAGAATTTCACGGTTGGTGCCGAGATGTATGGCGGATTGGGAGACCGCTACAGTTTTGGCTTGAAGGATACTGCACATTATCTTGCACCGGTGGGTGCGTGGAACTTGCCGAGCGGGTGGACGTTGCGGCTCTCCCCCGGATTTGGGCTGAACGACAATAGCCACGCGTTCCTGCTGCGGTGGGGCGTCTCGCGCGAAATTACGGGATTCGGCGACATGGTGCGACGAATGCTTGGAGGCCGCCCGTGAAGCTGACATTGTCACTACTGCTGGTCTCGCCAGTGCTGTTTTGCGTTTCCGTAGCGCTAGCAAACGGCCAGAACGCCGCGAATGATGACAAACCAAACGATGACAAAAGGAAAGACAACAAAGGCGCCGAGATCTATGCCGAACTTGCGAAAGCTCCAGAGAAGGCACGCAAGCGAGTGAATCCGCTGGAAAGTGACCCCGAGGCGGTTGCGGCTGGCCGGCTTCTGTTTGAGGATCACTGCGCCGAATGCCATGGCGACAAAGCAGAGGGCGGAAAGAAGGGCCCCAACCTGCGCGCCCCAGAGGTGCAGAATGCCACGCCAGGCGCGTTGTTCTGGCTGCTGACGAACGGAGTCGTGCGAAAAGGCATGCCGGTCTGGTCGAAGTTGCCAGAGCCGCAGCGCTGGCAGCTAGTTCGGTACCTAAAGTCTTTGCGTGTCGCGCAGCCGGTGCCAGCAGAGGCCGCAAGTAAGCCATGACGAGTTATGCGCTGAGCCAGCGGCCGATGGGTTTCCAGGATTCGGTGTGATCGCAGACGACGCGAAGTGTGGCGGTGATCGGAATTGCGAGCAGCAGTCCCATGCCGCCCCACACCCAACCCCAGAACAGCAGCGAAACGGTAATTGCTACGGCGTTCAATCGCAAACGCCGTCCCACAAGTTGTGGTGCGATTAAATTTAGCGCGAACACGTGAATACCGGTCAGCACCCCGGCAATCAACAGGAACCATCCAATGGTCTGCCATTTTGTAACCGCCAGCATGAAGGCAGGCAGCCAGGCAAGCACCGCGCCGATATACGGAACCATGTTCAAGACGCCGGAAACGATTCCGGTGAGGATCGGGTACTCGAGCCCGAGCACCCAGAAGAACAGGCTGCTGAAGGTAATCACCATCATGGTGACTACCGTCATCCACAGAACATAATCGCGAAGAACGATGCGCAAATCGTCGAGCATCTCCTTTACTTGTGTGCGCCGCGACGCGGGAAAAAGCTGTAGCGTTCCGTGCCAGGCCTCCCGCTTCCCGGCAAGCATAAAAAACACAAGAAACGGCACGAACGTGACCTCGAGAAAGAGCGCGTAAAGCGAGCCGATGCTGCGGAGGATCAGGTTGCGCACAATTCCGCTATCGCGCGGCGGTTCACTCTGCGTCGCCTGCTGGCTAGCGGGCACTGGAGTCGCTCCGGACACACCGCGTTCAATGCCGCTGATCTTCTTTTCAACGGACGCCGCAGTTTGCCGCCACGCGCCGCTGTACTTCGGCCAGTTCTCAGCGAAATCCGATACGCGGGTCCAAAGACCATAACCAACCGCGCCGATCACCGCACAGAGCAGGAGAACCATGATCATGGAACCGATGGTGCGAGGGATGCGCCAACGCTCCAAATATTCGACGACAGGATCGAGACAGTATGCGAGGAGAATCGAGAGCACCAGAGTGATCACCACGCCTTGCGCGTAGTACGCGAAAAGCAGAATGATCGCTGCGGCGATAACCCTCAAGCTGAAGGTCGAGCCTACCAGGCGAGCATATTCTTTTACCGGCGGTGTTTCGGTCGCGGCCAAGCGGAACTCCGTCACTTTCCAGACATTCAAGGTACCATACGATGCAAGCGCGGAGTTTCTGTCGTTGGGCTGTGTTCCTCCTCGCAAATGGCGGCTTTTCGTTCACCGGGACCAAACGGATCGCTGTGCTAAACTTCTGTGCTGGAGTGTGATCCCAGCCGCGGCTTGATTTATCTCAGGGTTTGTAAAACAAACCTGAACCCTATCCCCTATGGCGAAACAATACTTTGGCACCGACGGCATCCGCGGTGTCCCAGGAACGCCGCCGTTGGACGACGCGACTTTGCATGCGGTCGGCCGGGCGGTTGGAATTTATCTCCATAAAGACCACGCAACGCCCCACGCGCTGATTGGAATGGACACGCGCGAATCGGGCCCGCATATTGCGGCGATTCTTGCAGCCGGATTGAAAGAATCGAGCGTAGACGTAACTTTAGCAGGAGTTCTCACCACTCCGGGAGTGGCCTGCCTGGTTCGCCAGAATGATTTCGATGCGGGCGTCGTGATTTCCGCTTCGCACAATCCGTTTCAAGATAACGGCGTAAAGCTTTTTTCACACGCAGGTATGAAATTTCCTGACGCTGTGGAAGAGGAGATTGAAGCGGAAATTCCTGGATTCCTCCGGGAAGCCGCAAAACCCGTTGGCACAGCGCTTTCGACCGATGAGGCCCTTCATTCCGAGTACCTCGATTTTCTGCGGAACCGGGTGCTGGACGGCGTAAATCTGAAGGGCTTGCCGATCGTGCTGGACTGCGCGAACGGTGCGGCGTACCGGCTGGGGCCGGAATTATTCCGATCACTCGGCTGTGATGTTGTATGTATCGGAAGCGAGCCTGATGGGCGAAATATCAACGCGGGATGCGGGTCCCTGCACCTGCAAAAATTGCAGCAGCGGGTGCCGGTGGAGAAAGCGGCGCTTGGCGTTGCGTTTGACGGCGACGCGGACCGCGCGCTGTTTGTTTCCGCATCAGGAAAAATCATTAACGGCGACGGGATCCTGCTGGCGGCGGCGCGTTTTCTGAAAAGCGCGGGAAAGCTGCCGAAAAATCGTGTGGTCGCGACTTCCATGTCGAATTTAGGATTGGAGCGCGTGCTGGCCGGCGAAGGTATTGCCATGGCGCGGACCAATGTCGGTGACCGCTATGTGCTGGAAGAGATGCTGCAGAGTGGCAGCGCGCTGGGCGGAGAGCAGTCCGGACACATTATTTTCCTGGAAGATTCTCCCGCAGGGGACGGCCTCCTGACGGCCGTGAAAGTGGCATCTCTGGTTGCTTTGCGCGGAAGCCTCGACACGTTATTGGCCGGTCTGAAAGACTACCCGCAAACGATCGTGAACGTGAAGGTGAAATCGAAGCCCCCGCTCGAAGGCCTGCCGGAAGTAGAGCTGGCATTGCGTGAAGCGGAGTCGACTCTCGGAGACAATGGCCGCATTGTGTTGCGGTACTCCGGTACGGAACCCCTGGCTCGCGTGATGGTGGAAGCGGAGCACGCATCGGATGTAGAGAAGTTCAGCCAGTCGATCGCTTCGGCGATTCGTACTACGATTGGCGCGTGAAATCTCGGCTCTAATGCCAGTGTCTTACTGCTGTCTTCTCCCAAAGAATGGAGAGAGATGCGATTTCATCTGTGAGATTTTGTAGGATTTTGTAGTTCCCTTTGGAGCCACGAAGAGTTCCCCGAGCCTAACTCCCATTGTTTCAATCGTATGAATCGGAAACCCTCGAGAACCATGGCCTGGCACCCGACTTGCATCTTAAGTTCGCAAATAAAATATTGGCTTCCCGGGGTGGCCGGAACGCAACCTCGACTGTGTTCTGGTTTTGGGGGGTCAGTTGACGAAAGGGGGCTTGCACCGGCCCCCTTTTTTATTTTCCGATTGGATGCACCCAGAAACCCTCCCGATTCGTTTTTTTTCGATGGATTCAACTTAGTGCGGAACATCCTAACCCTGGCTTCGTTGACTTGTCCCGATGGCAGCCCTAAGATGAGCGCCACATGTCGGGCATCGATTTTCTAATAGGTCAGACCCTTTCCCACTACCGCATTCTCGAGAAACTTGGCGGCGGAGGCATGGGTGTTGTCTACAAGGCTGAGGACAGCCGGCTGCACCGATTTGTCGCGCTAAAATTCCTACCGGACAATGTCGCGAAAGACGCGCAGGCGCTCGCGCGTTTCCAAAGAGAGGCGCAGGCAGCATCGGCATTGAATCACCCCAACATTTGCACGATTCACGACATCGGCGGGCAAGATGGGCAAGCGTTCATTGCGATGGAACTTCTGGAAGGCGCAACGCTGAAGCATCGCATCGCCGGACGGCCACTGGAAATGGAAACGCTGCTGGCGCTGAGCATTGAAATCGCGGAAGCGCTCGATGCAGCTCACTTGAAGGGCATCGTACACCGTGACATCAAGCCTGCAAACATCTTCGTAACCGAGCGGGGCCACGCGAAGATTCTCGATTTCGGCCTGGCCAAGGTCAGCACGCTGAAAAGCGGAGCGCGCGGCGTAGACAGTTTGGCCACGGTCGAAGTGGACACAGACCATCTTACCAGTCCCGGCAGTACGCTCGGAACGGTCGCGTATATGTCCCCGGAACAAGTGCGCGGTAGGGAGCTTGATGCTCGCACGGATCTTTTTTCGTTTGGCGTGGTGCTGTACGAAATGGCGACTGGCGCCCTTCCGTTTCAGGGGGAAACTTCCGGCGTGATTTCCGATGCGATCATGAACCGGCCATTCCTAACTCCGGTGCGCTTAAATCCGAATGTTCCCGCAAAGCTCGAAGACATAATCAATAAGGCTCTCGAAAAGGATCGTGATTTGCGGTACCGCTCCGCCGCTGACATGCAGACGGATCTGAAGCGTCTGCGCAGGGACACGGACTCCGGCAGGATTGCCGCATCTTCATCGGGAAACCGGCCTGCACCGGATCTGGCTCCTGAACATGCGAGCGGTTCGGGTTCGGCGATCAGCGCCCAGCCAACATCGTCACTCGCAAACAAGAAATGGATGGTGGCCGCGATTGGCGCAGGAATCGTTGCGCTTGCTTTTGCTGCGTATCACTTTGCAGCCGGTTCGAAGACACCGAGCGAGCCGGCGAAAATTACGCAAATCAGCCATTGGGACAAGCCGATGGGCTCGGCGAAGATTTCTCCCGACGGCCACACCGTAGCCTTTAGTTCACCGGTGGGGGGAATCTCGCAAGTTTTTGTCATGCTGACCTCGGGCGGCGAACCGCTGCAACTTACCAACGATGAAGCCGACAAGATTGTCTCCAGCTTTTCGCCCGACGGAACCGAAGTCTATTACCGCAGAGTTTTTGGCCGGGACGAAACGTGGTCTGTGCCAACGCTGGGCGGAAATCCGAGGCGGGTTGTGATGGGCTACAGTTTGGCGCCGTCTCCGGATGGTGCATTCCTGTATTACACAAAGTTCGGGACCCGAGCGATCTTTCGCGCAAATCGATCGGGACTGAGTGAGGAGCAGATCTTCAGCTTTGATCCTGCTTCCCTTCCGATAGTTCGTATTCTGCCATTTCCCGAGGGGACCCAACTGCTCGTTTTCTCGAGCGACTCTGTTACCGCAATCGAAAACTTTCGCGTCCACGTTGTGGACCTGTCGCAGAGATCCGAAACGGATTTAGGTCAAGTTGCCGGAATTCCCAATGTCGCGTGGGCCGAACCCGGCAAGTCCGTTTATTTCAGCCGAACCATCAGTGGCCTGACAAATATTTGGAAATTTACGCTGAAGGATAAGTCGCTGTCGCAGGTGACGTTTGGAACTGGACCGGATCTTGCGCCCATGCCCGATCCCGCGGGGAAAGGGCTTTATCTGGTGAACGGCAAGCCTTCCGGAATCCTGACGCTGTACAACGTTGCCACCAAGACTTCCACGGACATTTCTTCGGAAAACGCAACACAGCCGGCAATTTCCCGTGATGGCAAGCGAGTGATGTACATCACGATTCCGGCCAACGACCGCATGGAACTCTGGGTTGCCAATATTGACGGCAGCAACAAAACGAAACTTTCCACCGCGGCATCCTTGTCTACTGGAACCTGGGCGCAGGATAATTTTCACCTGAACTTCACGGTGGAGGAAGCGGGCAAGCCGAGTAAGGTGTATGTCGTGGGCGCCGACGGCAGCGGACTTCACGCTCTGAGTTGGGCTGGCGGCACGATTCAGGCCGTAGTCTGGAGCGATGATCAGAAATCCGTTTACATCAACAGCTTCGATAAAGGCGTGGCCGGCGGCACCATTTGGAAAGAGAGCGCGGAAGGGTCGGCTCCGGAAAAAATGGTTGACGGTTGTGGCTTCGCATGGGACTCCTCACCCGGAGGAGGCCAATATCTTCTGAGCCTGATGGCGGCGGGAGATAAAGCTGGAATCTACGGGTACTCCATTGCCGATAAAAAGTGCACGCCTCTGGTACCCGGTGTTGTGACCTTCAGCATTTTGTTTGCGCGCGATGGCAAATCTTTTTTGTATGCGATTCCGTCGCGCCATGACGTCACGATTTACAGGCAGAACTGGCAAGCGGGAACCGTTGTCGGTCAACCGCAAGTTGCGCTAAAGCTTCCGTTCGCATTTCCGCTGGTCAGTGGTGGCAACGCGTACGACATTACGCGCGACCTCTCTACTGTTGTTTATGCGCGTCCCGGCGGCCACGCCGATTTGTATCTATTGAGCCAAAAATAACCGCCAGCCAAGTCTGTCTCAGCTCGTCCTTTAGCCACTCGTTCGCATGATCGAGGCCTGGATCGCGAAAGAAGTGCGTTAAGGGAAAGAAAACTACTGGCAAACGAGCACCGCATCTCGATTAAAATGCTGATCATACCGGCACGTCCACGGCTTTTCTAGAAGCCCTTCAACGACAGACCAGAAGGGTTAGGCAGTCGAATCACGCGGCAATTTCAGGAGAACCCATGCTCCGACCTGAGCGAACCCATCGTACGAGTCCCGAACGCAACTTATTGCTCGCCGCGAGGATCCTCCTGCGCTTCCCTTTCCTTCGTGCATCACTCTTCGTGCTGCTCTGCCTGGCATTCGCGACTTGCCTGCGCGCGGACACAATTTCGGGCACCGTCAAAGACCCGACGGGCGCAGTGGTTGTGAGTGCACGAATTGAAATCACTGGCGGCAACGTGTCCCAGCCGATCGTGCTCACATCAGATGAATCGGGCAAGTTCGCCGCGCCCAATCTAAGTCCTGGAAGATATTCAGTACGCGTCACCAAGGAGGGCTTCGAGGAAATCGTGACCGCGGTCGACTTGCACGGCACAACCGACCTTCAGCTTGGCCTGACGATCGCCACGCAGCAGACCAGCATCAAGGTGACCGAAAAAAGCATGGCGTTCGCGAATTCAGACGCCGTGTATCGCCAGCTCCGCGACTTGGGGCTGGGCAATACATATCGCTGCGAAAAGTTCACGCTGGTTATGGACGCCGGCACGTTCGAATTGAAGTCCGGAACGATTACCCTCCTGGGCCTTGTCAACAATATGGAAACCGGCGCCATTTTCATCGGGCAAGGACACTTTACGCTTAAGCCTTTTATGCGCGTCGACACGCAGGAGATGGTCCGGCGCAGCGGCAACCCGACTGCCGAGGAAGACTTCACTGAAGTGGTCTTTCGCTTCACCAGCGGCGTGTACCCGCAATTCTCCGCGGCATTGGGGACCAGAACGGACACGCCATCTGAAGCCGGCACTGCCTTTCAGCATTGGAAAAACAAAATTCGCCACCGTCACGAAGTCCCGGAAGGTTTCACGCAGGCAATGTTGGAGGAAGAGACAATCGACAACGTGGATGCCGACGTGCTCGCCGCAGTTTACAATGCAGAACATCCTCCGTTTTTTAACGCATACATGGTCGGCACGCCCCACAAAGACTTACGCTTCTTTGTGCGCACGCGTGTGGGCGCGATTCCGCAAATGGATTCTCCCGAGGAAGTGGCGCTGATCAATAGCAATGGCGGAGGAATGGACGACGGCGTCTGGTATTCCGAGCACTTGATTTCCGAGTGGAAGGCTCACACGGCGAGCTCGAGTGAAGATAAGAGGCTGTTCGCCACGCACCGCTACAACATCGAAACCGTAATCGCGAAGAACAATCACCTGTTCAGCCGCGCGACAATCACTTTCGAGCCACTTGTTCCCGGCGAACGCGTGTTGAAGTTCGCACTGCTCCCCACGCTGCGTGTCACCCGGGTCTCCGATCAGAACGGACCGGACCTGCACTTTATTCAGGAAAACAAAAAGGAAGACGGCTCGTTCTACGCCGTGCTCGACGAAGCCCCGGCGATGGGGAAGGAGCATTCAATAGCCGTGGAGTATGTCGGCGACAAAGTTCTATCCGACGCCGGCAACGGAAGTTACTACGTGGGCGCGCGCCAATCCTGGTATCCGAACCTGAACGGCTTCGGCGAGAAGTCGTTCTACGATCTTACGTTCAAGGTGCCACACTCAAACGTGGTGATCAGCGTCGGCAAGCTCGAAGGAGAATCCACGGAAGCTGGTTTTGCGGTGACGCATTGGGTGACGCCGGTACCCGTCGCCGTGGCAGGCTTTAACTACGGCCAGTACAAGAAGGTAGATTTCCCTGACCCGATCACTCATTACAGCATCTCTGGATATTACCTGACGG